>X415_White_Rhinoceros__coassemble_101_pt1 | contig 25746 bp, 17 predicted proteins | sample X415_White_Rhinoceros__metabat2_high_PE_001 | metagenome-assembled genome bin X415_White_Rhinoceros | reverse complement strand
CCTTACTCAGAGCAGTATGACAACACTACAGTTACCATCGCTGTTGGCGACAAGGAGATCCAGGCATTCCGCGTTAAGGGCGGCAAGGACATCGCTGAAGGCGACGTTATCACTGTTTGGGGTACAATTAAGAACTACGTTAAGAATGACACTTCTACAATCGAATTTGATGCTGGTTGCCAGTACTCAAAGGATCTTAGTGTAGAGGATGTTAAGCAGCTTCTCGTTGCTGAGAAGGCTTACGCTCTTGAGGGCGGCGCAGCTATGAACGGAACTCAGGTTCTTCGTGGCAAGGTTACCGCTATCAATACTCCTTACTCAGAGCAGTACAACAACACCACAGTTACCATTCTTGTTGGTGACAAGGAGATCCAGGCATTCCGCGTTAAGGGCGGCAAGGATATCGCTGAAGGTGATGTAATCACTGTTTGGGGTACAATTAAGAACTACGTAAAGAACGATATTTCTACTATCGAATTCGACTCAGGCTGTGAGTATTCAAAGGATCTTTCTATAGCAGAAGTTAAGGATATCCTCGTTGTTAAGAAGGCATACGAACTTGGCGCCGGTGAATTTATGAACGGTATCCAGGAAGTTAAGGGCCAGATTACAAAGATCGACTCAGCTTATTCAGAGCAGTACAAGAATATCACCGTTACCATTAAGGTTGGTGAGTTAGAGATTCAGTGCTATCGTCTTGCAGGTGGCGAAGATCTTAAGGAAGGCGATGTTATCACCGTTGTAGGTAAGATCAAGAACTACGTTAAGGGCGAGAATTCTACAATCGAATTTGATGCAGGCTGCACTTACACAAAGTAATTGAATAATTAATTCAGTTAAAAATCCCGGCTGGTTTCAGCCGGGATTTTTGTGTTTAACTGAGAGCGTGACTTGCTCAAAATTAAAGCTTATTCAATTAGCATCAGTACCTTTAAGCAAATCAAGTGCGCTGTCATAATCAAATCTTTCAAGCATATCATGAAGCTTAGTAAGCATCGCATGTTTATCATCATTGATGTACAGCTTATCGAACAGGGCAGTGAGGCATATCGCGGTATCGTACTCACAGTCTTCAATAAGTAGTCTGATGCAGGTGAGACAGTCACTGTAGTCGGGTAACATTTGAGCTAACTCATAAAGCTCATGTCCGTCGCCTTCACTTCCTAAACTGCTCTGCCATGAAGAATATGCGGACTGGATTACAGTAAGCTCGTCACAGACTTTAGAATACAGATTCATGAATGCTAAATGGTGGTCATGGATAAACTGAATATTGGCAATTCTGCCTGCATCCTCAAGCGTTTTAGCTATAGTAGCGGCTCTTGTGGCGCCGATTGAAGCGAGGTTGCTTTTAAGTGCGTGGATGTCAATAGTATAATCCGTGACATCATCAGTATCGCACTCCTGAATAAGTCTGGCACTGACCGCTGAGCGGTCGTTAAGAATCATCTGTATCAGCTTGATGTAGCGCCCTGCATTGTACTCAGTATGCATAAGTCCGGCCGCTGTCTCAACCTCTTCAAGGTGAAGAGAAGAGAAATCAAACTCTGCTGCATAGTCCTTCTCGGTATTGAGGGCATCGAACTCTTCCTTGCTGAGGAACTCAAGCTTGGCCTCGGGCAGATACTCAACAAGCATTCGTTCAAGTGCGGACACTTCAATTGGCTTGGTGAGGAAATCCATAAAGCCTGCTTCAAAAAACTGCTCCTTCATTCCACTGACAGCGTTTGCTGAGAAGGCAACCACAGGTGTAGCACTTTTGACGAATTCAGGCATTGCCTTAAGATGTCTGAGCGTCTCGAAGCCGTCCATTCCGGGCATCATATGGTCGAGGAAAATAAGATCGTAAGAGCCTTTAGAGACTTTCTCAAGGCATTCGGAACCGCTTGCGGCCTGTTCTACTTCAAGCTGATGGGGACGAATCAGATCCTCTGTTATGGTGCGGTTGAAGCTGTTGTCATCGACTATCAGTACTCTGGCCTTGGGAGCTATGAAATAAGTAATCTCGGCTGCCGTTAGGATTCGTTTTGAAGTACCGTCCTTCTGAGCTTCGCGTATGGGGGTCGAATCGTATACCTCAAGCTTGACTTCAAAACTGAAGCAGCTGCCCTTGCCGTATTCACTCTCGACGTTCAGCTTACCGCCCATCAGTTCAATGATTCGTTTGGTGATGGCAAGCCCAAGTCCTGTTCCCTCTATTGCTTTGTTGGCATGTGCATCAAAACGGCTGAAGGAATCGAACAGGCTGGACATATCTTTCTCGTGTATTCCGCGGCCTGTATCTCTGACTGAAACAAACAATGATGATGTATCGTAGTTCCAGCGAACAGTGAAGGTAATAGTACCGGAATCAGTATATTTGGCCGCGTTGCTGACGAGATTGAACATGACCTGCTTGATTCTGGTCTCGTCTCCGAAGAGTACGCTGGGCATGTCCCGGTCGATTTCAGTGATTATATCAATCGGTTTGGAGTCACATCGTACATTGAGCACGTTCACGGCGGATTCAATTAATGCCGATACATCGAACGGATCGTTGATAATCTCCATGCATCCGGATTCAATCTTTGAGAAATCCAGAATGTCGTTGATTATCTGTAGCAGAGACCTGCCTGCAGAACTGATCTGTGTGATGCTGTCTTTTGTACGCTCCGCCATATCCTGCCGCAATAGAATCTCAGTTATGCCCATGATTGTTGTCAGAGGGGTTCGTATCTCGTGTGACATATGGGCGAGGAAGGTAGTTTTGGCTTTGTCGGAGGATTCGGCATTCGCCTGGGCGAGCTCGGCTTTTTCTTTGGCGAGCTCTGCCTCTTCCTTGGCCTGCTCGGCTTCCTCCTTCTCACGTTCAAGAGTCAGCTGTTCGTGCTTCATCTTAGTTACGAGACTGTCTCGGATATCATTGTAGTTATCTGTCGTGACCAAAGTGCTGTTACCGGTCTGAACCGCAATGTCAAGACCTTTGGCAATCAGCTCAAGAGCTGTATCACCTGTCTCAAAATCATCGGGATATCTAAGGTAACAGCCGCTTGTTGTGAGAAGAAAGCTTTCGTTGCCGACAGTATATGCCTTCTCAAAACAGCTGTTTATGTTGCTGAGCATTCCGGCTTTCTCTTCATTAAGGGAGATAACGGTGAAGCACCCGCTGCCGAGGGCGAAGGTTTCAGATGAACCGAACTTGTCTCTCAGACGCTCTCCGGCAAGCCTGACTATTGCATCTGTGTAGAAACTGCCCTTTGAATGCATGATATCCATCAGAGAGTCGGGAGTGAGGCCTATAAGGCTGAAGCCCTTACCTGAGTTAATCAGCTCGTTGGTATGAATTAGCAGGGCCTGTCTGTTATAAAGGTTCGTGTTCTCATCAAGCGTGTCGTAGGTGCTCTGCTGGAAGAAATAAACAAGTATTAATCCTAACGCGCAGAAGAAGTTGGCTACCAGACCGCCTACCGTTACAGCCTGGTAAATAAGACCTGCGGAACCGAGAGCTAAGAATATGATAAACGAGATTCTGTTTCGTTTCATGATGGTTTTGCGGGAGCTTACCGTGATGACTGCAGAGAACATAAGATACGCGCCTACGACAAAGTACACGCCGAAGTAGAAGGGGCCGGTGTGGAAGGTTCCGTTTTCAAAATAAAATACGAAATGCGTAAGCTGTGTTGTGATTATCGATATAAGAGTAATCAGGGCAGGGGTATACAATAAATACCAGATGTAATTTCTCTGTGTATACTTGCCGAGTCTGGCCGTAATGACGACATGCAGGCTGAACAGAATGGCCAGCATGCAGATAAGTACTTCATAGAGACAGAGAAGGACGCATTTGACCGCAGGAGTCGCTATGGGATTTATGTGTGAAAAATAGACCTCAATATACTCGACTACAGTAGCGAGAAAGAGATCTAAGTACATCATTTCAAAAAGCCTGCCTGCAAGACTCCTAAAACGGTTGCGGTTGCGATATATAACCCCGAACAGAGCGAGTACGAGTATTGTGCACAAATCAAAATCGGGACGCCAAACAATATCCATTAAAGTATCTCCTTAATGTATCTGCTTAAAGTATCGATTAAAATATCACGTGAACATATTTACTATATTTTACAGGAAAATGCTAAAAAAGTTAATAGATGGCAGCAAAATCAGACCGATTTTGTAAAAAAAGAGTACAATTACCTGAAAATATATTGTCAGATTATCGATAATTAAATATATTATTATAGTATCGATATGATAAGACAGAACTCAACGGAATGGAGAATAATATGGAGAAAAAACTTGAGAAAATCAGAGTATTGTTCGGAGATGTTGACAATACGCTGCTTTGCCTTAAAATGTACGATGATAACGGCAAAAGAATGGTAGGAGCCTTTGACAATGACGACTGGCTCAGATACAATATTGAACACAATGCCTATGTGAACTGTATAGCGCCCAAGGGAGTTTATGACCTTGTCAACATGCTGCATTTCACACAGGACGCTATGATATACGGACTTACGGAGTGCTCGAATTCCTTCGAGTACAATTCTAAGTATAACCGTCTGAAGGAGTGCTACCCCGGAATGTTCAATCATCACGGGGAACTGATTTCCACCGATACGCGTCACAACAAGGTGAAGATCATGAAGATGATTGCTGAGCGCGATCACTACGCAATGGACGAGATTATGTTCATTGATGACAGCTACATGGAGATTATGGAAGCGTTTGAAGCGGGAATATTCTCAATGCACACAACGGAAGTAATGGAGAGGTTTATCGGAACCTGGAAGGGAACTAAGAAGTAAGAGGGAGAACACTATGGTAACGACTACACAGGTAACTAAGGCGACACTCGGCAGACTGCCGATGTATCTTCAATATCTTAAGGGATTGGATTTAAGTAAGTACCCTACAATATCCGCGACTATTATTTCAAAAGAGATGGGTCTGGGCGAGGTTCAGGTGCGTAAGGATCTTGGCTCTGTAAGCGGCAAGGGACGTCCCAAGATCGGTTATGTAACGACAGAGCTTATGGCACAGATTGAAGCTTATCTGAGCCCTACAGAGTACACCAACGCCATTATTGTCGGTGCCGGCAAGCTTGGACGCGCACTCCTCGGCTTTGACGGCTTCGCTGATTTCGGTCTGTCGATTATTGCTGCTTTCGACGCTGATGAGGCCAAGTCAGGTACTACAGGCTCAGGCAAGACTATTTACGGCATGAGCTGCCTTAAGAAATTCTGCGAGAAGAACAAGGTGCGAATCGGCATTCTTACTGTTCCTCACGAGGCTGCGCAGGAGACCTGCGATATGCTTGTTAAGAGCGGAATCAAGGCTATCTGGAATTTCACGATGCAGGCGCTCAGCGTTCCTGACGATGTAGTTGTAAGACAGGAGAATCTGGCACTCTCACTTGCATACCTCAACGAGCAGATAAGAAAGAACTGAAATGAATGTTATAGATACTATTAAGTCGTGGGTTTCTAAAGACAATCTGAAGAAGGCCCCGCGCATGCTTATAGCAGTAATCATGATGGGCGTCTGCGTGGCACTGCTGCAGATGACGAAGTTTGGACCGGACCCCTGCTCAACGATGAATTACGGAGTTTCAAGACTTTTGGGAATTCCGTTCGGTGTATACCAGATGTGCCTGAACACGGTGGTGTTCATTATAGTTTTCTTTATAGACCGCACGCTTTTGGGTCTGGGAAGCTTCGGCAATATGATTTTGGTCGGATACGCAGCTGATTTCACCACCTGGCTTGTCGGAAGACTGTTTGGCATAACTGAATTCACTGATCTTAAGCAGAGACTTATCGTGATGTTCATAGCACTTATCGTGTTTGTGTTCTCCGCTGCCGTGTATATGAATTGCGGTCTTGGAACAGCACCCTACGATGCGGTGTCATTTTTGGCCCATAAACGGCTTTTTGCCGATAAGGGTAGTCGTATTCCATTTAAAGTCACAAGGCTGGTTTATGACGGCTTAGCGACGATTATAGGCGTACTTACGGGTGGAGGAGTAGGACTTGTTACAATTCTTATGATTCCCTCGCTTGGAACTGCGGTAGATTTTGTCGGCAAGCTTATGAAGAGAAGAGAATAAAAAGAAGAGGCGAAGATAAATCCAAAGGATGTATCTTCGCCTTTTAAAATCTAATCAATCATATATGACATGCATTATGCCATGATTCCGAAGTATGAAAGCATACCGATTACGAATACTGCGAACATAACGATGGGAAGAACGTACTGCATGTAGCCTCTCATCCACTTCTTAACCTTAATACCCTTACCGGTGTTAGCTTCTTCCATGAAGTTATCCCAGCCCCAGCCGAACTTGTTGGTACAGAATACAACGTATGTAAGAGAACCGAGAGGAAGCATGATGTATGATACGAAGAAGTCCTCAAGGTCAGATACATCCTTGCCTTCAAGACCGAAGGGATGGAAGTTGGACCAAACGTTGCAACCGAGAATCATGGGAAGATTCAGGATAATCATGCCGATGCATACGATGAGGGAGGTCTTCTTTCTTGACCAGCCTGTAAGCTCGGAAATACATGCGATGATGTTCTCATAAACAGCGATAACGGTTGATAATGCTGCAAATGTCATGAAAATAAAGAACAGGCAGCCCCAGATTCTTCCGCCGGGAAGTGAATTGAATACGTTGGGCAGTGTCATGAACAGAAGTCCTGCGCCGCTGTTAGGCTCAATTCCGTAGGTGAAGCATGCAGGGAAAATAATGGTACCTGCGATAAGAGCAACAAGTGTATCAAGAACGATAACACTTACAGACTCGCCCATAAGAGCTCTGTCCTTGCCGATGTAGCTTCCGAAGATAGCCATCGAACCGATACCTAAGCTCAGAGTGAAGAGAGCCTGGCTCATTGCGCCTGCGACAACCTTACCTGTAATCTTTGAGAAATCAGGCTTGAGGTAGAAGGTAAGACCTTCCTTGGCACCTGAAAGTGTAGCACCGTAGATTGCGATAGCGAACATGATAAGAAGCAGAGCGACCATCATGTACTTGGTAATCTTCTCAAGACCGCCGCTAAGTGAAAGTGAGCAGATGAAGGTACCGATAATTGCTACGATTGCGGTGAAGACAAGCATCATCCAGGGATCTGAAATCATGTTGATGAACATGCCTGTTACTTCATCAGAAGTTTTGCCGTCAAACTTGCCGAATGCTGCGTAGAAGCAGTAACGAAGAATCCAGCCTGCTACTGTTGTGTAGAACATCATTAAGAGCACATTGGCTACCAGTGAAAGATAACCGTGAGCTCTCCAGGGCTTCTTCGCGGGAACAAGTGAATGGTACATCTTAACGGGGCTGGCCTGTGCGGCACGTCCTGTTGAGAACTCCATTGTCATAACCGGAAGACCGATTAAGATCAGACATAATAAGTAAATAAGTACGAAGCTTCCTCCACCCATGTTACCAACCATCATGGGGAACTTCCAAACGTTACCTAAGCCAATCGCGCATCCTGCACTTAACAGAATGAACCCCAGGCGACTGCCAAAACGTTCTCTTTCCATAAACTAATCCTCCTTGTGAACGCTGTTCAAATTAGCAATTTATTGCGTTAAAGCGTTAAACATACATATAATAAACGCTCAAAGTCTGTTAGTCAAGTATTTTTTGTTTTTGTGTACCTATCCAGTAACTTTTTTCACAAAAATCAAAAAAATGGGTAGCCAAAAATAATGAGAATGGTATAATAATATTTGGGTGTGGGAGTAAACATTGTTACTCTCTTTATGGAGGTTTTTTGTTAAATGAATATCTATTTGTATTCTTTTGATATCGCGGCTGCACTTATAGCTACGGTTCTTATTGTCATATATGCACTTCATCACGGATATAGGACCAGAACTTCTAATCTGTTTCTGGTTCTGCTCCACGCAACTCTGGCACTTTCAGTGGCGGACTGTTTCTCAAAGATTACGGTCATTATGCTTGGCTACGAGTTTGTCTGGCTTAAGTATCTGCTGCAGATCATATGCCTTATCGGTTATCTGGTATATGCGGCATGCTGCTACGTATACGTCCTTCTGCTCACCAAAAAAGACGGAATAACAAAGTTCGACCAGGAACTCGGATTCGGTATGGGTATCGTGCTTGTAGCTCTTTCAGTGACCACGCCTGCTACGCACCTTATTTACGACATGTCGGTTCAGGGTGAGATTATCCGTGGAATTGCATACCCTATATTAATAGGTTTTAATGCACTTTTATTTGTCTATGAGATGTATCTGGTAATCGCGCACAGAGAGAACCTCCGCCCCCTGCAGTTCTTCGCAGTTGCCGGCGGCGAGGTGCTTATGAGCATAGCAGTTATACTTCAGTCTACACGCAATAATGTAATCGTAATTCCGATGGCCTGCGCAATCATCCTCGTAATTATTTACGCAGCGTTAGAGGATCCTTCCGAATATCTGTACAATAATTCAAAATGCTTTAACGATAAGGCCTTCTATATATCAGTTGAGAAGAACATCCGAAACAACGAAGGCAAGTCTGTTATTATCTTCAGAATTGAAGGCTATGAGTACATCAGCCACATGCTGGACGACAAGCTTATCATCAAGTTCCGCGATGAGGTCATAAGATTCTTCCAGAAGACCTTTGACAGACAGTCGGTATTCTGTTTAAGAAACGATATGTATGCCGTTATCACCACAGATTCCGAATCAAACGCCGCAGAGCGCGCGATTGAGAACTTCCCGTATTCATTTACCATTGATGACATGGAGATGTCGGCAGCGCTTAAGGCCATTGAACTTGATACAAGAAACTTCAAGACCACTTCTGAAGTCCGTCATATTATCGAGACTGTTGTGAACAGATATCAGGAAGCAGGAATTCAGCATATCAACGAACAGGCCGGTGAGATGCTCAGAAAGCGCAACCGTGAGCTTAAGATATTACAGGCGGTCAGAGAGGCACTTAAGAAGAAGAGCTTTGAGATATTCTATCAGCCGATTCTCGAGGAGAGCAGCGGCAAGTATATATCCGCCGAGGCACTTATAAGACTTAGGGACGAGACAGGCGAGTTCGGAGGCTATATTCCGCCCGGAGTATTCATCCCGCTTGCGGAGCAGAACGGTCTGATTATTCCTATCGGCGAATTCGTGTTTGAGAATGTATGCCGATTCTATACAGAGAACCAGCTGGAGCGCAAGGGCGTCAAGTATATTGAAGTCAATCTGTCACCCGTACAGTGCATGCAGCAGGATCTGACCCTGAGACTGCAGTCAATCATGCGCAGATACGCGATTAATCCTGAGTGCATAAACCTTGAGATTACGGAGACTGCAGAGGGCGCAGACAAGTATATCATGCAGAGAAACATTAAGTCCCTGCTGAATCGTGGACTTTCGTTCTCACTTGACGATTTCGGAACCGGCTTCTCGAATATCGATCATCTTGCAAGACTGCCGGTTACACTCATTAAATTTGATAAATCATTGCTTGATGATGCCATGGCAGATGAGAATTCCAAGATTATTCTCGAGAGCCTCATGAGCATGCTGAAAGGCCTTAGATACAAGTGTGTAGCGGAGGGAATCGAAACCGAGGAGATGCATCAGATGGTGCGCGCAATGGGTTGTGATTACTATCAGGGATACCTCTTCTCGAGACCTATTCCTGAGAATGATTATCTTCGTTTTCTTCAAGCTCACTAAATACCAACTTCACAATTCTATAGGGTGAGAAATAATTTACACTTTTTGACAAAAACGACTTGTATATTTTCAAAAAGTGGTGTATGATAACATCATATATGAAGGCCTATAGAATTTTGGAGGTATGTGTATGAACGGCAAGATTGAAGGATTACTTGAGCTTCTCCCTTTTATTCCTGAGCTTACGGGTCAGGATTGTCTGATTGGACTTTGTGACAGAGAGACCTGCGTTGGTCTTTGGGAAGCCAAAGGTTTCTCACTCCCCGGTGGCATCAGCCGCGGTGAGAGTATCGAGAAGTATGATATCATTATGGAAGTAATGAGAACAGGTAAGGCAGTTGGCGGAAGACTTCCCAAGGAAGTTCTCGGAATCCCTGTTCTTGATATTGTAACACCCGTATTTGATGGCAAGGAGCTCGTAGGTTGTGTTCTTTATACATCATCAAGAGAAGAAGCTGCACAGATTCAGGATTCATCGAAGAATATCAGCACATCTCTTGCAGAAGCAAGTGATAAGTTAAGCACAGCCTCAGAACAGTTCTCAACATTGTCTGAGTCTATTGCTACTGCCAATGATATTTCATCTAATCTTGCCAGCCAGACCGCTAAGGTTTCTGAGATGATTCACGCAATTGAGACTACTGCGACTAAGTCAAACATGCTTGCGCTTAATGCATCAATCGAGGCTGCAAGAGCAGGTGAAGCAGGACGAGGCTTCTCAGTAGTTGCATCTGAGATGGGACAGCTTGCCAAAATCAGTGGTTCTTCAGCGAAGGAGATTAATGTTACACTTACTGAGACATTCAAGGAACTCAACGAAGTCAGTGAGGAACTGAAGAAAGCAGCCAAGGTATCGGAGGAGCAGCTTCAGACCATCGGAGACCTTACAGACGCCGTATCAGGTATTTCTGATTCCTGTAAGACTCTTGCTGAATTCGTTATGAACCAGTAATTAAGTCATTATGGCCTGTCGCTTAGTGCGACAGGCTTTTTTTGGAGGGGGAGTATGAACAAAATTCACATTTCGGCATCGGGAGGATACGATGTCTTAATTGAGAGAGGAATTCTGAAGGAAGCAGGGAAGTATATCTGCGATGTCATAGACGAGCGCAATCGAAGGGTACTTGTTATCACCGATGACAATGTGGATCCTTTGTATTCAAAATCGCTCACAGATTCGTTTGAAAAATACGGAATTACATCCGAAAAAATAGTCATAAAGAATGGCGAGGAGTCCAAAAACATCAATAATTATATCATGATTTTACAACACCTCGCAGACGATAATTTCTGCCGTTCTAATGCTGTCGTAGCACTCGGCGGAGGAGTGGTTGGAGACCTCGCTGGGTTCGCTGCAGCGACCTATGAGAGGGGTATGGTACTGATTCAGATTCCGACTACGGTTTTGGCTGCGGTCGACTCCTCTGTTGGAGGCAAAACTGCAATAAATCTTGAGCCGGGAGCAGGCAGTATCGAACAGGGCTTCCATAAAAACATGGTAGGCGCTTTCTATCAGCCCAAGCTTGTGCTCTGTGACCCTGAATGCTTCGCAACTCTTCCTAAGAATATAGTGCGTGACGGCTGCGCTGAGATAGTTAAGTACGGTATTCTGGCCAACAGAAGCCTGTATGAAACAGTTGTCACATGTGTATGCGATGAGGAGCCTTTGGACGATGACATTATCGCCAAGTGCGTATCCATTAAAAAGCACTACGTTGAAGGCGATGAGTTCGACAGAGGAATGAGGCAGTACTTAAACCTCGGACACACCATAGGACATGCGATAGAGTCGGTTAGCGACTATAAAGTAACACACGGCGAGGCTGTCGCACTGGGAACAGTTATTGCGACAAGAATTGCTTTAAAAATAGGTGTATGCGAGGAGGAATGCCCTCTTGAAGTAATAGAAGGAATCCGCTCCATGGGCTTTGATCTGTCATTAAATTATTCTTCTGAAGCGCTTATCGAAGCAATTGCTCATGACAAGAAGCGCTCAGGCGATGGAATTAATATGATATTACCGAGATGTATTGGGGAATGCACCGTTCATACTTTCAGAACGGGCGAGCTTAAGGAATTATTGGAGGATCTGCTCACTTGAGAAACATAACCGTTGATAACAGACCGCTTACCGGACATGTTAATGTTCCGCCGTCCAAGTCGATGCTTCACAGAAGCATGATACTTGAAGGAATAGCTGCTATGCAGAGGAATATGGATTTTTCATACTTTATTCCTTCTGATTCGTGCGATGATGTGATAGCAACGTATAATGCCGTGAAACAGCTGACAAAGGGCGGCAGGGATATATACTGTAACGAGTCCGGAACTACACTGAGGCTTCTTCTGCCGATAGCGGCAGCCATGGGCGCAAGTGTTACCTTCCATATGGAGAAGGGCTTGTACGCGAGACCGATGAGCAAGCTTATAGATGAGCTCAAAGGACACGGAGTTATGATCATAAAAACCGAGAGAGAGGAAGAGGGAACTTACTCAATTTCGGGGCAATTAATTTCAGGAGAATTTAATCTTCCGGGTGACATATCTTCACAGTACATTTCGGGTCTTTTGATGGCACTTCCCCTCCTAAAGGGGGACAGTACAGTGAAGATTTCGGGTGAAATCAGCTCCTACCCTTATGTGCAGATGACACTCTCAAGCCTTGAAAATAGCGGAGTTACAATTGTAGAAAACCACACAAAAGGTGATGAAGGTACTAAATTAATTCACGATTTAACATATGTGGTCAAAGGGGGTCAGACCTACTCACACGACAACGGTAGAATTGAGCCTGACATGTCCGCAGCAGCCTATTGGATCACTGCGGGATACATCTCGAAGAAGTCACAGCTGATTTTTGGTGAGGACCTTAACAGAATCATCAAAGGTGAGGACAAAACTCTTCAGGGAGATGCCAAAATAGACTGGTTCTTAAGACAGATGTTTATAGACGAGACGGCGCTTGTCACACTCAATATGGATGCAACGCCCGATCTTACGCCGGCGCTTGCGGTAGCAGCTGCGGCCAGAATGGGCAGAACACAGTTTAGGGGCGTGCAGAGGCTTAAGTACAAAGAGAGCAACCGTATTGAGTCTATTATGAACCTCATAAACGGACTTGGAGGCGAGGCGGTCTACACTGAAGGCGCAACGGAAGACGAAGACGTACTTACGGTAGTCGGATGCGGCGGTTTGAAGGGCGGAACCGTTAACCCTTACGGCGACCACAGAATAGCCATGGCTGCAGCAATTGCAGCACTTATTTGCAGTGAGTCTGTTACCATTAGCAGACCTGAATGCGTGAACAAATCTTACCCGGGATTCTTCGATGAATTCTATCGTCTGGCACACACTAATTTGTGAACAGAGAGTTAACAAACGGGCATTTTTTTCTTGACATCTCTGCAAATAAAAAGTATCTTAAGTTATGCGCTTTCTTCGGCTTGTACGAAGAAACGGTATAAAAGAAAAGACGGACAGGTTTCGCATACACTCCTGTCCGCCTTTTCTTTCTGTATGAGGAATATATCAGTAGGGGCTGCTAAATTCAGCCTCTGCCATCTTAACTGCGTCTTCAAGGCTCATTCCTGCGAAGTTCTGAGCGCCTAAGTATCTTCCGGATTTCTTGTCGTCTATGAACAGTCCGACAACGATGCCGGGAATTGTGGACTTGGGATCGTTAGGGGCATTCGGGCCGCCAAGATCTGTCCTGCACCAGCCGGGATCCGTAAGGTTAATGCAGACATCCGTTCCCTGAAGCTTGGAACCGATATCTATGGTAACCTTATCAAGCGCTGCCTTGCTTGCCGAATAGCCGGCCTGCTGAGGGTCGAGCGCGATGCCGCTTGTGGTGTTCAAGATTCTTCCGAAGCCGTTCGCAATCATCTTGGGAAGGAAATGATAGCAGATCATCATGGGAGCTATCGTGTTAATCCTGAAGCTTATCTCATAATCCTCTCTGGGAGTCGTAAGATAATCATTTCTGTAAGCAATCTGAACGCCCGCGTTGTTGGCGATAAATTCTACGTTGACTCCAAGCTCGTCTATCTGTCTGAGCATATTCTCTACTGCGTCAAGATCACTCAGATCACATGCCACTGCATAGGCTTTGACACCTTTGTTCTCAACTTCTGTGAGGACTTTTTGGGTATGGGCAAGATTGCGGCTTTGAAGAATCAGATTACAGCCCTGGTCTGCGAGGAAAAGTGCCGTAAGATATCCGATTCCGCGTGAAGCACCGGTAATAAGAGCCCATCTGTTATTAATATTTACCACTTCCGTAAACCTCCAAAACTAAGTTCTATAAGCAAATCCGATAATCGTCATAAGATTCTCTGATAAGCTAAAAATCCGTAACTTATATACATAAGGTACATACAAAATCATACGTGAATAAGAGCTTGTCAGAAATGGATAATCTTGCTATTTCTGCTGTACTAAAACCACAATATAGAGCAAATTTTGACAAGGCTGTTTAAGGACTTTAAAACCTGCCCTTTGTATAATTGTCTCGTAGCTAAGGCAGAGGGGATATTGACTTAGTTATGAAAGCTGTAAGGAAGCGCGAAGCATTTTTGTTTCGCAAGGAGGGGGACAATGTATGAAGGCTATACGTTTATCTGAGCGTCCGAATAAATCTAAGCACGGGCGCAAAAAAACACTTCTGCTGCTGACAATGTGTCTGCCGGTCAGCATCTGGCTGATTCTTCTCCGCTACCTCCCGATGCTTGGAATACCTGTAGCGTTTAAGGATTACCGATTCTACGGTTCATCTCCTTTAGATAACCTGATTAAGAGTAAATGGGTGGGACTTGATAACTTCAAATTCCTGTTCGCGACCACGGACTCTGTAATAATCATCAGAAACACGGTTCTGTATAACCTGCTCTGGATTGTTTTAGGACTTACGATTTCGGTTTCATTTGCAATCATGCTCAATGAAATCACAAACAAGTTCGTCGCCAAAACCTACCAGACTCTTATGTTCTTCCCGTATTTCTTAAGCTGGGTCGTAGTCAGCTACTTCGTAATGGCTCTTCTGGACCCTACGAGCGGACTCATAGTTAAAAGCCAGATTGCCAAATACGGCGAGGCGACCAACTGGTATCATACTCCGGAGCCCTGGCCGTACATCCTGACGTTAGCCAATCTCTGGAAGAACATCGGTTACTCGACAATCCTGTATCTCGCAGCCATCACCGGAATTGACAAGTCGCAGTACGAGGCGGCAAGTATTGACGGAGCGACCAAATGGCAGCAGATGAGACATGTTACATTACCTAATCTGAGAAATATGATCGTCATCCTTCTGATTATGGATGTCGGCAAGATATTTAACGCAGACTTCGGTCTGTTCTGGAATGTGCCTCAGGCATATATGACCTCGACAACCAAGGTTTTGGACACATACGTTTACAACTCGATGATGAACATGAACGACATGGGCATGAGTACCGCGTCGAGCCTGTTCCAGAACGTTGTCGGATTCGTATGTATTATGGCTACTAACAGTCTGGTTCGCAAAATCGATCCCGACAGCAGTCTGTTTTAGGAGGTCGTTATGGCAAAAGAGAAAATAGTACACAAGGAAAGAAACAGACTCCAAAGTGTCAGCATACCGACTGAGATACTGTTTCATCTGATAATCGGCGGATTCGCCCTGCTATGCATCATACCGTTTATTTTCGTTATCATTATATCGTTCTCTTCTGAGGAGAGTATCAGACTGATAGGCTATTCCTTCAGCCCTATCAGCTGGTCCACACAGGCTTATCAGTTTGTACTCGACTTAGGCGATCAGCTGTGGAGATCGTATTTTAACAGCTTCTTCACGACTATCGTGGGAACCGTGGTGAGTCTTCTCATGACTATCATGTATTCCTACGCACTGTTTAGAAAGGACTTTAAGTACAGAGGCTTCTTCACCTTCTTCGCTTTCTTCACAATGCTGTTCGGAGGCGGACTTGCACCGACCTACATCGTCTGCAAGCAGGTGCTCGGACTCTCAAACAACTATGCGGCACTTATCGTTCCCGCACTTGTAAGTCCGTTCAACATCATCATTATGAGAACCTTCTTCAATACCTCAGTTCCCGAGGAGCTTATTGAGGCGGCGGCAATAGACGGAAGCGGTGAGTACAACACACTGTTCAAGATTATCTGCCCGATTGCCAAGCCCGGCATCGCAACCGTCGGACTGCTCACGGCGCTCTCATACTGGAATGAATGGTTCTTATGCATGCTCTATGTAAGAAATGAGAGCCTGTTCCCGCTTCAGTATCTGCTTATGAGGCAGCAGAACCAGGTTGATTTCCTCGTGAAGCACTCATCGATGATAGGCATCGAGGCATCGAAGATTATTCAGGATATGCCGAGCTCGTCACTCAGAATGGCGCTCGTGGTATTCATTGTTATCCCGATTGCTTTTGCGTACCCGTTTTTCCAGAGATACATCATCTCGGGTCTCACAATCGGCTTAGTTAAAGGGTAAGTACGGCAATAAGCCGCTTACATACATACCAAAATCTTATGGAGGAAGAGATTATGAAAAAAGTTTTGTCACTTATGCTGGTACTCGTTATGGTAATGAGTATTCTTAGCGGATGTAGCAAAAAGGAAGATTCATCGGCAAACAAAGTTGACGCAAGCGGAAGACCTACAGAGCATGTTACTCTGAAGATGTATTTCCACGGCAGCAACGTAACCGATGACAAGGCTGTTCTTGAGAAGGTTAACGCATACCTTGACGAGAAGCTCAATGTTACACTTGAACCCATCTGGGGAACATGGGGAGATTTCGATAACAATGCAGTTCTTGCTATCAACGGCAACGACGACATCGATATCTATTTCACCTGCTCATGGAGTGCTGATGAGTACAACGCATTCGCACGCAAGGGCGCTTGGGTTCGTCTTGATGATCCCAACAACAACATCTTAGAGAAGTACGGTCAGGACGTTTGGAAGCTCCTTCCCGAGGTTCTTACCACAGGCGCATGCATCGAAGGTTCTGACGGATACGGCGTTTACGCTGTTCCCGGATACAAGGATATTGCTACCCAGAACTGCTGGGATATCAATGTTCCCCTTCTTGAGAAGTACGGCTACACTATCGACGATATTAAGAACGCTGATTACTACAGCTTCGGCGACATCCTTGCAACAGTTAAGGCAGGCGAAGGCGAGAACTTCTATCCCCTTATCGTTGAAGGCGCAGTTCTTGAGCGTATGGTTACCAATTCAATCATCGTAGCAGGTGATTCAGGAAGCCTTAACATTCTGTCATACTACATCAACCCTGAGAAGACCTCAGAGCTCGGTGCTTATGGCAACACAATCCTTAACAAGTTCGCAACTCCTGAGTTCAAGAAGTTCGCAGAGAAGACCCGTGAGTACTACCTTGCAGGTTACATTGATCCCGCTCTTGCTAACGCAGACCAGGCTAACGACGTTCGTACAAACAAGCAGCTTACAGGACAGTACCTCATCGGAACACAGAGCTACGCACTCGGCTATGAGACACAGGCCAGCGCAGAGCGCGGTTTCGAGGTTGCTATGGTTCCCTGCACACCCGCTTATGTAGATACAACATCTTCACAGGGCGCTATGATGGCTATTTCCAAGGCATCAAAGAATCCTGAGAGAGCTATGATGCTCCTTAACCTTCTTAACACCGATTCATATCTGTTCACACTTATGGATTACGGCGTAGAGGGTATCCACTACAACATGAACTCAAACGGCGAAGCAGTATTCACCGAAGAGAGAGGCAACTACTCACCTTGGACAAACGGTATGGGTAATGTAACCCTCCTTCCTCCTCAGGAAGGCCAGGGCGCAGACTTCTGGACAACCTTCAAGAACTACTACGGCGCAGCAGACGAGATCCCGATTCTTGGCTGGACCTTCAATTCAGAGCCCGTTAAGAACGAGATGGCAGCTCTTTCAAACGTTGCAGCTGAGTACGCACTTGCATTATATGTAGGCGCTGTTGATCCTGACACCGTTCTTCCTGAGCTTCTTGAGAAGCTTGACGCTAACGGAATGCAGAAGTTAGTAGACGAGGCTAACAGCCAGATGAACGCTTTCCTTGCATCAAAGAGCAAATAATTTTATAATTGTACTATCAAGCCCCATGAGGCATGACTTCATGGGGCTTACAGTGCTTTTATCGGAATGGAGATTGTAATGAAGCGTTTGGACCGGTCTGATTTTAAATCAAAACGAATGGAACTGAGGTGGAGTATGGTCCGCCTTCTTTTGCTGTGCTGGCTTGTTCCGATTCTCGTAATCAGTCTGGTCATGATGTTCATTGTTGCCGGGAAAATGAAAAACCAGGTCAGCAATACCGTGAGGACCTCGGCTAACAAGGCGGTCTTAAACATAGACATGCAGCTGGACGAGTGCATTAACGCTTCACGTAACGCTACTTACTTCCCTACGGTTAGCGACAGCTACAAGGCATACAAAGAAACAGGCGACAGACAGGCCTTATACGATGAGATGACCCTGTATCTTGCGCAGCAGTACAGATACATCGCCAACGCCAATTCGACCATGGTCTTCTTCACGGAGGATCCTGCGCTTTTATACTCGACCTACAGCACGGGATACAACTATGACAGTATACTGGATTTCAAAAAGTATGGAATCTTCGCGGCTCTTGACATATCCTCACAGCTTGATACGGGTATCTGGTTCTATCAGTGCGACGGGCTCGTGTACATGATAAGAAACATTGTCGACGAGAACTACAAGCCCTATGCGATGATAGTCATGGAGCTTAACATGAAGCAGCTGCTTACGACACTTGAGAGCGTCTGGGGCTATGACGGAGCATCGGTGTACTTAAACGGCGGGCTTCTGTACGGAGAGAAATTCTCACTGCCGCAGGACAAGATAACGCTTAAGGATTCGGCGTCAGCTGAGATAGTGAAGAGCGAGGGCAGGTACTATGTAATCGTCACCCGCAAGGAGGAGAAGCAGTATCTTTCGTATGTCATCCGCCTTGACTCAGACATACTTTTAAGCGAGACCAAGGTCGTATACTATATTGACGCGCTGTTACTTATATCGATGATTCCTTTGGGCTTTATAGTGTTCAGCTTCTTCAGAAGAAAGGTATCAGAGCCCGTGACGGAGCTTGTTGATTCCGCAGAGCAGATAACGGGAGGCAACTACGGATATCACATCGACAAGCCGGGCAACAGCTCAGAGTTCGATTACTTAAATCTTGCGTTCAACAAGATGAGCGATGAGCTAAAGCATCAGTTCGAACAGATATATCTTGAGGAGATAGCGCTTAGAGATGCCAATTTCAAGGCACTTCAGTCGCAGATCAATCCTCATTTCCTAAACAATACACTTGAGGTAATTAACTGGGAAGCGCGCATGAACGGCGATGACAGGGTCAGCTCCATGATTGAGGCTCTGGCAACGATGCTGAATGCGACGCTTAACAGAAGAAATGTCGAGACGATTCCGCTTTCGGAGGAGCTCGAGTATGTGAACGCGTACCTCTACATTATCTCAGAGCGTATGGGAAGCAAGCTCACCATTGAACGCAACATTGATGAGCGGCTCATGCGCACCGAGGTGCCGAGGCTTATTATTCAGCCCATTGTCGAGAATGCGGTTGAGCACGGAGTCAAGGCGGTGGGAAGCGGAAGCATAAAGCTTGATATTTACCCGGATGACAATCTGATGATTATTGACGTGCGCAATTCGGGCAGAATGAGTGAGCAGGACAGAAAGAAGGTTGACGAGCTTCTCGGAAGTGAGGACAGTTCCGTGAAACTGCGTTCAACAAGTCTTGGAATCAAGAATGTCAACCGCAGACTGAAGCTGATGTACGGCGAGGAATGCGGACTTACAATAAGGCCTGACGGCGAGGAGACCTTAAGCCGTCTGGTAATCAGACGTGACAGCGTTGTCATGGAAGGAAGGGGGTCGCGTGGTGAATAAGTTCATTAAGCTTGGCGTTTCACTGCTGTTAACCGTGTGCATGCTTGCGGGCTGCAGCATGGGAGGACTTGAGAGCGCAGGGGACGACAAAGAAGAATATAAGCCTGTTACGATCACCGTGACGACAATGTATGCGGGCAATGACGGCAATGCCCAGAATTTCAAGGATGTCGTGACCTTATGGGAGGCCGAGACAGGCAATAAGATACTTGATAATTCCGTGACCAGCGATGAGGCGTTCAAATCAAGAGTCCTCATGGACTACCGCACAGGCGCGGAGCCGGATGTTCTGTTTTATTTTAACGGAGTTGACTCGAATCCGTTAGTAGCCAATAACAGAGTCGTATCCTTGGAGGAGATATGCTCCGTGTACCCCGAGTACGCGGCCAACATGAAGAAGGACCTCATGCAGGCGTCACCCTATGACGGCAAGATATACTGTATCCCCGTCAACGGCTACTGGGAGGGTCTGTTCGTGAACAAGAAGGTCTGCGAGGCAGCAGGCGTTCGGATTCCCGATGCAGACACTGACTGGGACGAGTTTATGGATATCTGCGATAAGATACGCGATGCGGGCTACACACCGATTGCGGCTTCACTCGCAAGCGTTCCGCATTACTGGTTTGAGTTCTGCATATACAATTATCAGAGTCCTGAGACACACGCTGTTCTGCCAAAAAGCGTTGATGACAGCGCGGGTCAGGCGTGGGTCAAGGGTCTTACGATGATAAAGACGATGTACGAGAGGGGGTATTTCCCCGAGAATACGCTCTCGGCATCGGATGACGACACAATGAGGAAGTTCTTTGACGGTGAGGCAGCCTTCCTGCTGGATGGCTCATGGCGAATGAGCGGTGTGGAGCAGATGGCGGACAACGTTGAAGACTTCACCGTGACATTTGTTCCGGGAATGGGTGAACGACGTTCAACGGACATAATAAGCGGTCTTTCATGCGGATATTATCTGTCGAGAAAGGCCTGGGAGGACCCCGAGAAGCGCGAGGCGGCAGTGAGCTTTATCGAGTACATAACTGCCGATGAGGTCGTATCAAAATTCGCTGAGGTATCTGCGACCGCGCTTATCAACGGAGTCACAATCGATGAGTCAGACCTGTCGTGCCTTGCCAAGGACGCGCTTGCCATGAACGAGAAGGTCACGGGAACAAGCTCGGCGGTGCAGGACGACGTGCCTGTTGACTGCAGAGTGCCGGTGTTTGAGGGAATGCCTGCACTTGTTAAGGGCGAGAAGGATATAACAGAGGCAGTCGAGGAGGTCCTTAAACTGATTGCCGCCAAAGAGGCGGAATAGAGTAGTACAGAGAAGGGATATAATGGGATGTATAAAGTACTGATAATTGACGATGAGGAGATAATTGTCCGCGGCATAAGCAAAATGATGCCCTGGGATAAGTATTCCTGTGAGGTGGCCGGAAGCGCCGACAACGGAAGGGATGGCATGGAGCTGATCCGTAAGGTCAAGCCCGCGATTGTCATCACTGACATCTGCATGCCGGGAATGGACGGCCTTGCGATGATCGCTGCAATCAGGGAGGAGTTCCCGAAGCTGCAGATAATGATCCTCACAGGCTACTCAGAGTTTGAATACGCAAGAGAGGCACTTCATCTGGGCGTTACAAGGCTTTTGGTCAAGCCCTCCAAGATGGATGAGCTGAACGAGGCGATGGAGACGATGACGAAGAATTTAAGAAGCTTCGGAATCGGTCCGGATGATGAGATGCCGGTTGTTCTGCCGGATGGGGAGGCAGGCGACGATAGCGATGATGGCAGCGACGGCGTGAGAAGCTTTATTGTGCGCAATGCCATCGATTACATGAAGGAGAACTACAAGGAGAAGCTGCGCCTTGAGGACGTCGCAGACCATGTTTATGTGAGCCAGTGGCATTTAAGCAAGCTCTTAAACAAGCACACGGATAAGAATTTCTCGGAGCTTATGAATGAAATCAGGGTAGATGAGGCCAAGAAGCTTCTTAAGGACCCTGAATACCGCATCGGTGATATCGCTGAAATGGTCGGATTTATGGACATGGCTCATTTCTCAAGAGTGTTCAAAAAGGTCGCAGGCATGTCGCCGAGCGAATACCGTAACGCTTAGAGATGAGGCGCGCGGCGGGTGTGAATCAGGCTTGGCAAGATTAGGCAACAATTGACATTTACAAACGTTTATAGGCCAAAACCCCTGTGATATACTTTGGGCGTAATCCAAAGTATATTTACAGGGGGTTTTTTATGCGCTACGGCTATTTTGACAACGAGAATAAGGAATATGTTATAGACAGAATCGACCTGCCCACGTCCTGGACCAATTATCTGGGCGTTGAGGATATGTGCGCGGTCGTCAATCACACCGCGGGAGGCTACACCTTCTACAAGTCGCCCGAATACCACAGAATCACCAGATTCAGGGGCAATGCCGTTCCGATGGACCGCCCCGGACATTATATATATCTTAGAGACGCGCAGGATGGCGACTACTGGAGCATCTCGTGGCAGCCTGTGGGCAAACCGCTAGGCAAGGCGAAGTATGTCTGCCGCCACGGACTTTCTTACAGTGTCTACGAGTGCGACTACAAGGGCATCCATGCTTCTGAGAAGCTCTTCATCCCAAGAGGCGAGGCAGTGGAGCTTTGGGACGTGAATGTTGAGAATAAATCTGATGAGACAAGGACTCTTGACGTGTTCTCATACTGCGAGTTCTCGTACCACAGCATTATGATAGACAATCAGAATTTCCAGATGAGTCTGTACTGCGCAGGCTCCTCTTACGAGGACGGGATTATCGAGCACGACCTGTTCTACGAGCCTGACGGATACCAGTTCTTCACCTCGAATTTCGAGCCCGACGGCTTTGAGTGCTTAAGAGATGAGTTCTTAGGCCTGTATCACACCGAGGACAATCCGCGCGCGGTTATCGAGGGCGTATGCCACGGCAGCTACGAGAAGGGCAACAATCACTGCGGCGCGCTTCAGAAGAAGCTTACCCTGAAGCCCGGCGAGAGTGTGAGACTTATCTATATGCTCGGCGAAGGCGCAAGGAGCGAGGGCAGAAGAATCAGGGAGAAATACTCCGACGTAAGTGCCATTGACGCGGCATATGAGGATATGCGCCTCTACTGGAAGGCCAAGGCTGACAGGCTGGTTATCAATACACCCAACGAGGGCATGAATACTCTTATCAATACATGGACACTCTATCAGTCCGAAATTAACGTAATGTTCTCGAGATTCGCCTCGTTCATCGAGGTCGGCGGACGTACAGGTCTCGGATACCGCGACACCGCGCAGGATGCGATGACAATACCTCATTCCAATCCGGGTAAATGCCGCCAGCGTATCATCGAGCTCATGCGAGGTCTCGTATCTAAGGGCTACGGCCTGCATCTGTTCGACCCTGCATGGTTCGAGCCTGATTTTGCTGAGGACGATTTCACATCTCCCACAGTAATTCCGACTAACAAGGGCGAGGGTCATGTGCACGGCATAAAGGATGCCTGCTCAGACGACGCACTGTGGCTTGTGGCAAGCGTAGTTCAGTACATTAAGGAGACCGGCGATATTGCGTTCGCTGACCATGTGGAATCCTATGCCGATGGCGGAAGCGGCACAATCTACGAACACCTTACAAAAATCCTCGATTTCTCTAACGAGCAGGTAGGCGCAAGCGGAATATGCAAGGGCCACAGAGCAGACTGGAACGACTGCTTAAATCTCGGCGGCGGCGAGAGCGCAATGGTAAGCTTTTTGCATTACTGGGCGCTTGAGAACTTCATCGAGCTTGCAAAATATCTCGGCCGCAGCGAGGATGTTAAGAAATACAGCGATATGGCAGAGCACGTGAAGAATGTGTGCAACTCAGTTCTGTGGGACGGCGAATGGTTCTTACGCGGATTTACCAAGAACGGGCGTAAGATAGGCACAAAGACAGACAGAGAGGGACAGGTACATCTCGAGTCCAACGCATGGGCAGTGCTGTCAGGAGCAGCTGAGGGCGAGCACGCTGAGGGCGCTCTTAAAGCAATCCACGACAGACTTGCGACACCTTACGGAATCATGCTCAACGCGCCTTCGTATACCGTTGTTGACATGGACATCGGATTTATCACCCGAGTATATCCGGGACTTAAGGAGAACGGTTCTATCTTCTCACATCCCAATCCCTGGGTTTGGGCAGCTGAGTGCAGACTCGGCCACGGAAGCCGCGCAATGGAGTATTATAACTCCTTGTGTCCTTACAACCAGAATGATATGATAGAGATTCGCCAGGCAGAGCCCTATTCATATTGCCAGTTTATCTCAGGCAAGGATCACTCGACCTACGGACGTGCGCATCATCCCTTCATGACAGGTTCAGGCGGATGGGCTTATTTCTCCGCAACCGAGTACATCCTCGGAATCAGACCCGGCTTCGACGAGCTTATCATCGATCCCTGCATCCCTTCCGACTGGAAGGAATTCACCGTATCGAGACAGTGGCGCGGCGCGACCTACAACATTAAGGTCCGCAACGAATCAGGCAGCGAGAAGGGCGTGCGCGGCATTACCTTAGACGGCGCAGCAACCGGCAGAATCCCTGCCTTCCCCGCAGGCACCACCCACGAAGTAGAAATCGTCATGTAACTGCAAATTAGGTGCAAATTAGGGACGTAGTCAAATTACTCCGATTTTACAAATTGGGGACGTAGTCAAATTACTCCAAATCTGCAAATCGGTCTACGTCCCCAATTTGCAGCAGGATTGAAATATAAAAATCCTAAGCTATAATGACGATATATACACTGATAGGCATTTTTATCAAAAACGAAAACAGCCTGTGGCAACACGGGTACATATAAGACAGAAAAAGGAGAAGATTATGATCAAGTTTGGAACAGGCGGATGGAGAGCGGTAATCGGAGACGAATTCACCAAGACGAACATCCAGATTCTTGCACGCGCAATGTGCGAGAAAATGAAGCAGGAGAACTGCACCGACAAGGGAATCGTAATCGGTTACGACAGAAGATTCCTCTCAAAGGAGGCAATGCAGTGGGCAGGCATGGTATTCGCAGCACAGGGCATCACCGCATATCTTGTCAACCGCTCAGCACCTACACCGCTCATTATGTACTATGTCAAGGAGCATGAGTTCCCTTACGGCCTTATGGTGACCGCAAGCCACAACCCCGCACTCTACAACGGAATCAAGGTGTTCACGGCAGGTGGCCGCGACGCTGACGAGAAGCAGACTGCCGACATCGAGAAGTATCTCAGAACCTTCGAGAGCGCAGTTGCCCAGGAAGGCGTATTAGGCGAGCAGGCTGTTAAGGCAGTTCCTGAGATGAACTACGATGAGGCAGTGAAGAAGGGCCTGATCGTGGAAATATACCCCTTAAACGAATATCTCGACTACGTGCTCGAGGCAATTGATGTTCAGGCAATCCGCGAGGCAGGCCTGCGCGTTGCAATTGACCCGATGTACGGCGTAAGCGAGACCTCACTCATGACAATTCTTCACACCGCAAGATGTGAGGTATTCCCTATTCACGACAGACATGACACCCTGTTCGGAGGTAAGCTCCCCGCACCTACGGCTGCGACCCTTAAGCCCCTCCAGAACACCGTTGTTGACAAGGGCTGCGACATCGGTATCGCAACAGACGGTGATGCCGACCGTATCGGCGTTATCGACGACACCGGCAGATTCCTGCACCCGAACGATATCCTCGTTCTTCTGTACTATTACATGGTCAAATACCGCGGCGAGAGCGGCCCTGTAGTCCGCAACGTTGCGACCACCCATATGCTTGACCGCGTGGCAGCCTCCTTCGGTGAGAAATGCTACGAGGTTCCCGTAGGCTTCAAACACATCAGCGCAGCCATGACTGAGCACAACGCAGTCCTCGGCGGCGAGTCCTCAGGCGGTCTTACCGTCCGCGGCCACATCAGCGGCAAGGACGGAATCTACGCAGCCGGCCTTCTCGTGGAAATGATAGCCAAGACCGGACGCAAGCTCTCCGAAATCATGAAGGACATCGAAGCCGAGAACGGTACCATCCACATGGAGGAGCGCGACTACCGCTTCACCCTCGAGAAGAAGGAATA
>X415_White_Rhinoceros__coassemble_99_pt1 | contig 26157 bp, 21 predicted proteins | sample X415_White_Rhinoceros__metabat2_high_PE_001 | metagenome-assembled genome bin X415_White_Rhinoceros | reverse complement strand
CAAGGTGTCGGTTCTCGTTGCAGAAATATGACAGCGGGGCAAAGGGGACGGTTCTCGCTGCCCCAATACTGGGTCAGCAAGAACCGTCCCCTTTGCCCCGCTGTCATATTTCTGCAACGAGAACCGACATCTTGTCAGATTTTTATAAGTTCGTACTCTCTTGTTCCAAGACCGATCTTCTCGGAATGCTCTAATGCAGTCGTCCATTCTGTGTCGGGATGAACTGCTGTGAAGTGCTCGGGATGAGTATATTTAACAGGCGAAATCTTCTTGCCCATCTTCTCGAATTTGTCGAGGTTATCGCTCAGCTGGCTCGTCTTATTCGGCTGCATATCATTCGCAAGGTCAATGCAGGCCTGATCAAGCGCTACAGGATCGAAACTTGCCAGCATTCCGATGTTTGGAATAATCGGAATATCGTTCTCTGAATGGCAGTCACAGTTAGGCGAAACATCGCATATCAGAGTAATATGGAAGCAGGGTCTGCCCTGGCATACCGCAAGCGCGTATTCAGACATACGCAGGTTAAGCATCGTCGAAGTATTATTGAAATCAGCCTCAATAGCGTCCTTCGGGCACGCAGCTATACAGCGTCCGCAGCCTGCGCAGAGGTCATGGTCAATAGATGCCTTGCCATTAACAACTTTAGGTGCGCCATGTGCGCATATCTTAGTGCAGGCACCGCAGCCAACGCACATGCTCTGGTTAACATCAGGCTTACCCGAGCAATGCTGCTCTTTCTTGCCTGCACGAGAGCCCGAGCCCATACCAATGTTCTTGATTGCGCCGCCGAAGCCTGCAAGCTCGTGACCCTTAAAATGATTTAAGGAAATAAACACGTCAGCGTCCATAATCGCACGTCCGATTTTTGCTTCCTTAACGTATTCACCGTTAACGGGAACTAACGCCTCATCAGTGCCCTTAAGTCCGTCAGCAATAATTACGTGGCATCCGGTAGACAGCGGTGAGAAACCGTTCAGATAAGCAGTATCAAGATGATCCAGCGCGTTCTTGCGGCTTCCTACATAAAGCGTATTGCAGTCGGTAAGGAACGGTCTTCCGCCCAACTCCTTAACGTAATCTGCTACTACCTTGGCATAGTTAGGACGAAGGAATGCAAGATTGCCGTACTCTCCGAAATGCATCTTGATAGCGGTGTATTTGTCAGCGAAATCAATGTTTTCAAAGCCTGCTGTCTTCATCAGTCTGCGAAGCTTCTGCAGCAGATTCTCGTACATTGTTGCCTTAAATGAGGTGAAATAAACTTTTGACTTCTCCATGGTGTACCCCCTTCAAAAAACTTTTTAATAATCCAAACCCTGGGAAATATGACTTACATATATATTTATTCTACACAAATTAGGCGTTCTGCGCCATGTGTTATCTTACTTGTATTTTGTTTGATGTTGTAGATTTGACGACTGCATTGACAGAATCACGATATTTCGGTAACATATCACCAAGGCAGCACCGATTTGACTGTGTTTCAGTCTTACCCTGCATGCCTCATTTCACAAGGAGTTATGCAATGACAATATTAGTTGACATGGATGATGTGATCGAGCAGCTCGTTCCAGGCTGGGTCGCATATATAAATGAGAAATACGGCACTGATGCCCGTGTCGAAGACGTTACAGAATGGGCAATTGAGAAAGCCTTCCCTACTCTTACACGCGAGCAGGTATACTCAGCGCCACTCGATGATAAGCTCTGGGATTATGTAGGTCCGATGCCCGGAGCAGTTGAGTATCTGCAAAAGCTTATCGATGACGGCCACGAGGTGTTCATCGTAACTGCCACAGGCTTTGAAACCCTGAGAGCTAAGATGGAGAAGGTACTGTTTAAGTATTTCCCCTTTATCAACTGGAATCACGTAATTATTACCGAACACAAAGAGCTCATCAGAGGCGACATTCTTGTTGATGACGGACCTCACAATTTCAGAGGCGATTACCACAAGATTCTGTTCAGCGCAGGACATAATAAGAAGTTTGATGAGACCACCATCGGCGCTATTCGCGTATCATCGTGGGCTGAGGTGTATGACGAGATTTGCAAATATGTAAATAAAACGAGTGTGTGAAGCAATCACACACTCGCTTTTTTATTCTCTACTGTCTTTATTCTTTTCTTTTAGACCAGCTTATTGCTGCAATACCCATTCCCGTAAGCCATGCACCAACTCCATAGAACAGTGCGCAAGGCAGTGTTCCGGTCTTAGGAAGGCCCTGAGGTGTCTTGCCCGGATCGATATCTATCGGATCATCGGTTCCCATGTCATCCTTAATCTTGTCCGGTACACCCTGAGGAGGCGGTGTCGGCAAATCTATTTCGATAGGCGTAGGTGTCGCCGTGGGCACAGGCGTCGGTGAAATCGAAGGTCTCGGCCTTACAGGCTCATACGGTGTAGGTGTCGGCCTATTAACCGGCACATACGGAGTCGGCGTAGGCGTTGATGTTACCACTGTTGTGGGCGTCGGCGTTGCCGTTGCCGTAGGCGTAGGTGTTGCCGTTGCCGTAGGTGTAGGTGTCGCCGTTGCCGTAGGTGTAGGTGTCGCTGTTGCCGTAGGCGTAGGTGTCGCTGTTGCCGTAGGCGTAGGTGTTGCCGTTGCCGTAGGCGTAGGTGTTGCCGTTGCCGTAGGCGTAGGTGTTGCTGTAGGCTTCGGCGTAGGCGTTGCTGTAGGCTTCGGCGTAGGTGTCGCTGTCGCTGTAGGCGTAGGTGTCGCCGTTGCCGTAGGCGTAGGTGTTGCCGTTGCCGTAGGCGTAGGTGTTGCTGTTGCCGTAGGCGTAGGTGTCGCTGTTGCCGTAGGCGTAGGTGTTGCCGTTGCCGTAGGCGTAGGTGTTGCCGTCGCTGTAGGCGTAGGCGTTGCCGTTGCTGTAGGCGTAGGCGTTGCCGTTGCTGTAGGCGTAGGCGTTGCCGTTGCTGTTGGCGTAGGTGTTGCCGTTGCCGTAGGCGTAGGTGTTGCCGTTGCCGTAGGCGTAGGCGTTGCAGTTGCCGTAGGCGTAGGTGTTGCAGTTGCCGTAGGCGTAGGTGTTGCCGTTGCTGTAGGCGTAGGTGTTGCCGTTGCCGTAGGTGTAGGTGTCGCTGTCGACGTAGGTGTAGGTGTCGCTGTGGGATCCGGCGTAGGTGTTGCCGTAGGATCCGGTGTAGGCGTTGCCGTAGGCTCAGGTGTAGGTGTCGGAATAGGTGTCGCCGTAGGCTCAGGTGTAGGTGTAGGTGTTGCCGTAGGCGTAGGTGTCGGCACCGGATCATCGTTTATGCTGTAAGCATGCCACTCACCGCCTGGATTTCTAAAGTTCTTACATATTACCTGACCTGTACTTGTGCTGCGTACGATAACATTAGCACAGGGCGCTATAATCATACCTGCAATTGAAGAATTTATATAAATATCTCCTGAATATTTGCCAAAGTTAAATATAATATTGCAAGATATATCATCAATGGCTTTGACCTCGGTACTTTGATAAGTCGTTTGGTCAACAACCGCTGTATAACTGTCCAGCATATAAACTCCGCTGTTGCCAATATCATTGATGTTCATTATAAGAACCTGATTTTGAGCCTTCTCAATCTTGATTGTGCTCGGATTCCATCCGAAGCGCTTGGCATAAATATGTACATTCTGATTCTTCAACTGATCCCAATAATCGTACTCACAGTCAAATGACGGAACATCCGCAAAAACAACCTTCTTATCAGCAGGACATGTAACCGTATTAGGTTTGTTTTTATCTATTTCGCCTCTCTCGTTAAGGTACTTCAAGGACACATCGTTGTCGTACTTGCTCAGTTCATCCGCACAGGAGGCTATAACCTCAAGTGTCTTCTGTACGTCATCAGCAGCAAGTTCCTCAGAATATACGATTTCATAGCCAAGATTATTGCTCAAAATCTCAAACTTGCCTTCAAGTGCCTTGCTAAGAGTCAGTTTGGTGGTGGCGTCATGTTCAGCTTTCAGTTGAGTTACGTTACCTGCAACATTACCGATAACTATCTCACCCATATTCTGCTCTTTATCATACTGCTTGTCGCTGCCGATATTATGCAGACTATTTGGATATGAGAAGAAATCAGTACGGATGTTGCTCTGCATATCACTTTCTATGCTGGCCGTCTCCGCTACTATTCCGTAGCATCCGGCCAGATGTCTGATCTGCTGAACCTCATCGCACTCACATCTCGGTATAGTATTACCCATAAACGGATTCGTTGAAAAAAGCACTGTGAAAACAAATACCAGTACTAAAAATCCGCATAACATTCTTCTCTTCTTTATATTCCCCAATACTTTTGAAAAGGAGACCCTCATTCTACCTTAACTTCCTTTGCATATTTATACGCGTTGATAAAACACTACGTTATCGATTGTATCACGGGCAGATACATTTAGGTTACATTTTCATTGCTTTCTTATAATCATTTATTGCAAAAAACGAAATTTTATAGAAAATGTATCTGTATTACAGTTTCCGCGGAACACTTTATTTTCAACATTTTACGTGCTTCCCGCATTTTTTCGTTTACAGTCACCCCTTATAAAGTTACAACACGCTTCGCATGTGGTGTATCTCCCCGGCGTACAAATAAATATGCAAAAAAGACAGACCCCTCAAGGTCTGTCTCTTAGTTATATAAAATTCTATTGATGTGCCCTTACATAAGTAATTCGCTTGGACATATACGTTTCGATGTCTTTGAGCTTTTTGATTTTGGCCTGATCAAAGACTTCACTGTAGCACTTCTTGAGCATATCGTTCGATACTACGCGACGCTTTCTGGCGCCCTTAGGTCCACACAGTCTGAAGCGTTCTGCTTCCATCAGTTCTGAAAGTGCGGTGGTGCCGTACCAGTCAAACAGTTCAGTGAAGAATGACAGAATCTCAAGCTGCTTCTCATCAATATTTATGCTGAATACAGCGTTCTCATCGAACAGTCCCTCGGGAACGATACATCCTACATCCTTAACACGATCCTCAATAACGCGGTAGGGCAGCCCAAGACGGTCAGGCATGAACTCCTCTTCAAAGATTGGCTTGCCATAGAAATACAGCGAAGCAATCTGAGACCAGAAGAGAATTGTCTCGAGTCTGAGCAGTGACATTGATTCACCGATGCGTCCGATTGAGTCAACCTCATGAAGCTTCATAACGTACTCTGCCGCATCAAAAATAGGCGTCTTGGGGAACAGCTGGCGTATAGCCTCAAGGCTTCTGCGGCGTGCCACATCACTTACACGTCCCTGTGAATTATTGAGCAGCGCAATATAACCTGTAGTGTGAGTATACAGGTTCTTAAGTCGCCTTGTGTACTCGTTGTCAGGCAACTCCTCCTCGCCGTTCAGATACAGAAGAATCGTAGTTTCGCCCCATCCTAAGAGCTTTGAGAGCGGCTTACGGCCAATATTGTACTTCTGAAGCATCATTGCCAGTTCTTCGCGGGTAATCGCGGAAGCAGGCTGTTTATCCCTCTCTCTTGCCATTTCTACCTCCAAATCAAATCATTGATCCAATAACACCGGGAATCAGATAAGTGAAAATACACATAATAGTTGTTGCCATAAGCAGTCCCAGAAGAATTGCGGGGACAGCCTTTTTAATCTTAATGTTAAGCAGTGAAGCAATAAGTGCTCCGGTCCATGCACCTGTTCCGGGAAGCGGAATTCCAACGAAGGTTACAAGACCCCAGAACTCATATTTCTGAATCTTCTCTGACTTGCCCATGGACTTGGCCTCGAGCTTCTCAACTAAAGGTCTGAAGAGTTTTGTCTTCTTAAGCCAGTTAAATATAGGTGTGATAAGCCACAGTATGAACGGAATGGGAATGATATTGCCTGCAAGGCAGATAAGAATCGCCCTCCACATCGGCATATCATAAAGTCTGGCTACAATCAGGCCGCCTCGAAGTTCGATGAGCGGTAACATAGATACAATGAAGCATACGAGGTCTCTCGGAAGTGAACCGAGCGCCTCGGCAATAGTTTTAGCAAGTGTTTCTGCCATGATAAATCATCAGTTCTTCGGAATATACGTCGGAACTATCTCCTTTACTCTTTCGCGAATATTTGTGGGTTCGGTGAGAACCTCACGGTACAGCTCATCGAGCTGCTGCACAAATTTCTCTTCGTCCATCTCAATAGGCTTGCCGATATGGATGAGCTTGTTGTCGGTATCCTGCATGCCCTCTTCCTTCATGAGGAGCTCCTCATAAAGCTTCTCGCCGGGGCGCAGTCCGGTAAATGTAATATCGATGTCCCGATAAGGCACATAGCCCGACAGTCGAATCATGTTCTCAGCGAGATCCAGAATCTTGACGGGCTCGCCCATATCAAGAACGAATACCTCACCGCCCTTGGCGTAAGCGCCTGCCTGAAGAACAAGCGATACAGCCTCAGGGATGGTCATGAAATACCTGATAATATCGGGATGTGTGACGGTAACAGGACCGCCCTGCTCTATCTGACGCTTGAACAGAGGGATAACGCTTCCGTTACTGCCTAATACGTTGCCGAAACGAACTGCAACAAACTCTGTCTTGGAGCGCTTGTTGTAGGTCTGAATAATCATCTCGCAGATTCGCTTGGTAGCACCCATGATGTTGGTAGGGTTGACTGCCTTATCGGTGGAAATAAGCACGAAACGCTCAACACCGCTGGCATCTGCTGCCTTGACGGTCTTCAGGGTACCGAAGACATTATTCTTGATAGCCTCATTGGGGCTCACCTCCATGAGCGGCACATGCTTGTGCGCAGCTGCATGGTACACGATATTGGGCCTGTATTCCTCAAAAATCTTCTTCATGCGCAGAGTATTGCGGACTGACGCAATAAGCACAACGAGGTCCAGTCCCGGATAATCTGCTATAAGCTCCTGCTGAATCGCATACGCATTATTCTCGTAAATATCAACGATAATCAGCCTTCCGACTCCGTGTCCGGCAAGCTGTCTGCACAGCTCGCTACCGATAGAGCCGCCACCGCCGGTAACCATGACGGTCTTGCCTGTGACATAGCCCATGATTGAGTCAAGATCGACCTTGATAGGTTCGCGTCCCAAAAGGTCCTCAACCTCAACATTACGAAGCTTCGAGAGTGCAGCCTCACCCTCGACCATCTGACAGATACCGGGGAGTATCTTAAGAGCACAGCCCGTCTCCTTACAGATATCAATAATACGGCTTATCTCAGCTTTATCTGCGGAAGGAATAGCAATAACGATTTCAGTAATGGCGAACTTCTCAACAAAGTGGGTAATCTTTGAAGAATCGCCCACAATGTGCACGCCCTGAATATAGTTACCGATTTTCATCGGGTCATCATCAATAACACAGCAGATAGTCTTGTGCAGATTCTCGTTGGCAATCATCTCACGGATAATCATGTTGCCTGCATCGCCTGCTCCGATAATCATAACGTTATTGCCGCTGTTGCGGTCAATACGTCTGCGGTGTGCAAGTCTTATGGCTCTGTAGCCGAAACGTGTGGCGCCGACAAAAGCCACAAGACAGAACATGTACAGGAAGAAGAAGCTGCGGTTCATGTTCCATGGTGTAAGCTTTGAAGTAATGAAGAAAATCAGCGCTGAGCATCCTGATGCAACAACAATCTTCTCAAGCTCGTTAACGCTTACGAACTCCCAAAGTGAACTGTACAGTCTGAATGCATTGAAAACAACGAGTGTCAGAAAGCCTGCAATAGGCATAAGGTGCATTGCATTCTCAAAGAACGGAGCCTGAATTGCCGCAAACGACAGCTCAAACCTTAGAAGCAGCGCTAAAATTGCGGCTGCCATAATAGAAATTATATCAAGTAATACCAAAAAGACACGGCGAAGAAGAAGTCGCCTGTCATGTATCTTCTGAATCATAAAACCCGCCTCATGAGTGTAAATTATGGTAAATCAAAAAAGGGAAAGATTCACACCATTATTAATATAATTGTAAGGTAATCAGGTATATAAATCAAGCGAAAAACATTGAAACATTTGTTCGGATATGATAGTATAAAGTTAGTAAATGAAAGGAGGTTTTCGCTATGGAACGCTTGATTTTCCACGTTGATGTCAACAGTGCTTTTTTGAGCTGGGAAGCCGTGTTCCGTCTGCGTTACCTCAACGAGAATCTTGATATCCGCACCATACCTTCTGCCATAGGCGGTGACCGTGAGGCGAGATGCGGTATTATTCTCGCAAGCTCAATTCCCGCCAAAAAGCTCGGTGTAAGAACCCCTGAGCCCATCGTCGATGCCCTTCGCAAGTGTCCCGACCTCAAACTGTTCCCTCCCAGAAGTGACTTCTATCATGAGTGCTCAGCCGCATTCATGAATATTCTCAGAGAGTATACCGATCTTGTGCAGCCCTTCTCCTCGGATGAGGCAGGTGTTGACCTAAGCGAGTGCGCTGAAGCACGAAGGGACCCCGTCGCTTTCGCCGATATGCTCAGAAAGCGCATATTTACCGAGCTTGGCTTCACCGTGAACATCGGGATCTCAACCAATATTCTACTCGCCAAGATGGCCTCGGACTTCAAAAAACCCGACCGCACACATACACTGTTCCCCGATGAGGTTCCCACCAAGATGTGGCCCCTGCCCGTGCAGAATCTTATGTACATAGGCGGCGCTACCACCAAGAGGTTGAACGACCTCGGAATCCACACCATAGGCGAGCTTGCGAAGTTCGATGTGAACCTTCTGGTGCCGTATTTTGGCAAGGGTTCAGCAGGAATGGTCGCTTTCGCCAACGGTATCGATGACCGCCCCATAACCCTCGAGCATGAGGACCTTAAAGGCTACGGCAACAGCACTACTCTGCCTCAAAACATCGTAGACCGCGAGGAAGCTTATAAGGTGCTTTTATACCTCTCAGAATCGGTTGGCACACGTATGCGGCGCGACGACGCCCGAATCAAGGTTGTTAACGTCGCCATCCGCGACTGTAATTTCGACAAACTCTCGCATCAGATGACGCTTGAGACAGCGACCAATATCACAAACGAGATATACTCCTATGCCTGCAGGCTGTTCGACCAGATTTGGGACGGCCGCCCTATCCGCGCGCTCGGAGTTCACACCTCCGGCGTCACAGGAGCAGAAGACCGCCAGATGAGCCTTTTTGACTCCACTGACTACAATAAACAGGAGCAGGTCGACAAGGCCATTGATGCCATGCGTGAGAAGTTTGGCCGTGGAAGTATAATAAGGGCCAGCCTCCTTGACAAAGACTGACCCTGTAATATAAACAATATAATCCTGATTACTCCTCATTCTGCTTAAGAACAAGTGTCGGATATTTGTCTTCGCTCTCCTGCGTAAGTTCTGCTGCCTTTTTGTCAATCACAATAGCAGGTCTTATATGTACCTTCTTGGTTGTTTCATGCATCTCGTGGCAGTATGCATCGCCCCATCGGTTAACACTGTGCATCTGGTACTCTGTGAAGCCGGCCGTCCTGGTTGTCCACATGACTACATAATCCTTGACGGCATATATCAGATTGCCATCCCTGTCACTTCTTCCAAAATACTCTGTAGTTGCAAGTCCCTCAAGTCTGTCCGCATCCTTTAGCATATAGCACACGCGGCTGTTGCTGTCCGTGGGTCCGTTACCGTAATTAGGATCCGGTCCGGTGAAGCCGTATGCCTCGTTCATAATATCCGAATAGCTCAGCATAAATACCTTGTCCTCAGTATCGCTTCCGCTTGAAGTGCCATATCTTGGATCGACCTCGGCCTTAAGCTTTGTACTGACAAGCAGTTTCGCTTCATCCGCAGTGAACGCCTTCGAGATAAACTTTTTATTTAAGAAAGTCCTGATTGTAGCTTCGCTCCACTCATTTCCTTCATTCTTATCAAACTTTCTGCTAAACAGCGCGTACTCAGACAAAAGCATTATCTTATCATCATCTACAGAAAGGACTCTCCAGGGGATGCGCTTGCCATTCCATTCACCGAAGTACACCCTGTCGCCCTCCCATTCGCCGGCGCTGTTGCCGCCAAAGGTAGGATTTTTAAGCTCGTCGATATTGCTGCATTTTGTTCCTGCAATTGTATATGCAGGTCCTTCAGGCTCATTTGTTAAGAGATTAAGTATCTCCTGCCTGTAATCCTTCGCATTCTCAACTGCCTTAAGATATGCCTCATCACTGCATGCAGTGTAATAGCCGTCTGCCACCTTCATAATTTCTACGCCGTCAAAATTAGCCCACATCGCAGGTCTTATAGTACTCTGCACATGGTCTACAGGACTGTTGAAGGAATACGCCGTCTTGCCCCAGCGGCTGACATAAGAAACAGACTTCTGAACCTTGCCGGGTGTGCGTAAGAGCCAGTATGAAGAACCGAAGCCCTCGATTTTGTTGCCCTTGTGGTTCTTTCTTACTACCGATTCACGCGTAATCAGCGCTCTCTGTTCAGCTGCGGCTATCGTAGGGTAACATACTCTTCCGATTGACAAGGCTGCAAGCTGTGTGCTGTTCTCATCTGTTTTTTGGGCCTTTATAGTCTTATCATATCTTCTTTTTTTGTTTTTCACGCGCTCAGGACCTACAAAGCCGTATTCTTCGTTGTAAGTATCCTCCCACTGGAGCAGGAATACATGGTCTTCTGTATCATTGCCGCCGTCAGTGCCGTATCTTAGGTTGTCTTTGGTCGAGATAGCAGTTTTTATAATAAGGCTCTTGTCATTCTGAGTGAAGGAAGCTTCAAAAAATTCTCCGTTCAGCCACTTTCTGACATCGCTCGTCTCCCATGTAGTGTCTGTCCACTCGCTGTTATAAGGCATGGTGCGAAGAGCATATTCCGAAAGCAGTAATGCCTTCTTGCCGTCTACCGTGAGAATGCGCCAGAGAATCGGCTCAGCTCCGTTAGTCTCATCGCCGTCCTGCTCAAAGCTGCCCAGATATATTCTGTCTCCGCTCCAGCTGCTGTCCTCATTGCCGCCAAATACGGGATTGTCCACTATGAGCTCCGACTTGGCATGCGTATGCTCACCCTCGCTGCAGGCCGTGAGCATAAAGCATAGTATGAATAATATTGCGGTTCTGAGTGATTTACCCAAAATGCCGTTTTTTGCCTTGTGCACTGATGAAATTCCTCCTTTGGAATATAATGTGATGTGATATGTTTGATGTTTGCCGCATAAAAGAGGGGTACGGCCGGTTCCATGCATGCACAGAATCAGCTATCCCCCTCATATTCATTTACATATTTAATGATAAGATTACTTCATCAGTTCGTCAAGTTCATCAATGAGCTCGCCGAAGAGCTTAAGTGCTGAATTAACAGGCTCGGGAGTGGTCATATCAACACCTGCAATCTTGAGCAGTGAGATAGGATCGGTTGAACCGCCGCCTGAGAGGAACTTCTTGTAGTCTGCAACTGCAGGAGCACCCTCAGAGAGGATACGGTTAGCGATTGCAACTGCTGCCGAGAAGCCTGTTGCGTACTGGAATACATAGTAGTTATAGAAGAAATGAGGAATACGTGCCCACTCGAGCGCAATCTCATCATCCGATACCATGTCAGGTCCGAAGTACTGCTTGTTGAGTTCAAGATACTTAGCGCAGAGCTTGTCAGCTGTGAGTACCTCGCCGTTCTCAACCATGCGGCCCATAGCAAGCTCGAACTCTGCGAACATTGTCTGTCTGTATACGGTTCCCTTGAACGAATCGAGGAAATTATTAATCAGGTATGCCTTCTCCTTCTTGTCAGTAGTCTTCTTAAGAAGATACTTCATAAGGAGAACTTCGTTACAGGTTGAAGCAACCTCAGCCACGAAAATAACGTACTCGCAGGTGTTAACGGGCTGATACTTGGTTGAATGATAGCTGTGCATAGCGTGTCCCATCTCATGAGCGAGAGTGAACATGCTGTCTAAGTTGTCCTTGTGGTTCAGAAGAACATAAGGATGAGGGAAGGAGTTGCCTGATGAGTAAGCTCCGCTTCTCTTGCCCTCGTTCTCATATACATCCAGCCAGCGGTTATTAAACGCTTCCTTGAGAAGGTCGATATAGTCATCGCCTAAAACCTTAAGTGCATCAAGTACTGTCGCCTTAGCTTCCTCAAAGCTTATCTTCTCAGCTGCGTCAGCAACGATAGGTGTATAAACATCGTACATGTGAAGCTCGTCTACGCCAAGAAGCTTCTTGCGAAGATTAACGTACTTGTACATGTAGTTCATGTTAGAATGAACAGCGTCAATCAGGTTTGTATATACCTGAGTGGGAACCTCTGTAGCATCAAGCGCTGCCTCAAGGGTGCTTCCGTATTTGCGCATATTGGCACCGAACAGAAGCTGCTTGAACTGTCCGTCTAAGGTTCCTGCGATAGTATTCTTAACACCGCCGAGAACCTTGTAATAGGTCTCGAATACGGCCTTTCTGTACTCACGGTCATCAGACTCGAGTGCGGGAACGAATGAGCCGTTAGATAACGGATGCTCCTCGCCCTTGGAATCCTTAACTGCAGGCCACTTAAGGTCAGCATTGCGGAGCTTGCTTGCAACATCCTCGCAGCTCTTTCTGATATCGCCTGCTGCCGCCATAATTCTCTCCTCAGCAGGGCTTAAAATATGTGCTGCTCTGGCCTTAATTTTGTCGATGTTTCTCTTGTAGGTCTTAAGCTCAGGACGTGCTGCGTAGAAAGCCTCAATAGTCTCATCACTGATTGCCATAATTTCAGGGCTCTCAAATGCCATAGCGCCGGCAATCATGGTAAATGTGCTCATTGCCTTGCCTGCGTAATCCTGATACTTGCTGTTAGCGGTATCCTGATCACTGCTCTGTGAAGCGTAGCCATAAAGCTTGGTAAGTCTCACATTAATCTCGTCTGAAAGCTTGTAGTACTCAAGCATTACATCTGCCGAATCAGCGAGATGACCTGCGTATTTAGCAACTCTCTCAGGCATTGTCTTAAGAGCCTCATACTCAGCCATCCAGGCATCATCGCTCTCGAAAATATCCTTCAGATTCCAGGTGAATTCAACCGGAACCTCACTTCTTTTTAAAATCTTGTCTGCCATAAAAGCCTCCTCTGTGAATTACATCGCCTTTTATCATAACATAAACTTATATATTTTGCCACCGGGTACGTGCATAAAAAAAGTCCCAAGTCCTTGATTTCTCAAGGCTTGAGACTACTCTGTGTGTGACAAGATTCGAACTCGCGACCTTCTGGTCCGTAGCCAGACGCTCTATCCAGCTGAGCTACACACACATACCCGCTTTCGCGACCATCAATCATATTATCACGGAGGCGGTTTTATGTCAACCCTTTTTGTTTAAATTGTAGCAATTTTTAACACTATTTTCCCTGCTTGGCGTAAATGTCAATAATACCAAGGATTACAGCTACTGCTCTGTCCATTCCCTCAGCTGTAATACACTCAAAAGTGCCGTGGTAGTTGTATCCGCCGGTGCCAAGATTAGGGCAGGGAAGACCCTCATAGCTTAAGCGCGCGCCATCTGTTCCTCCACGTACAGGAACAACCTCTGCCTTAAGGCCGATAGCCTCAATTGCCTTGCGGGCATTGTCAACAAGGTGCATATGAGGCTTGATCTTCTCAAGCATGTTGTAATATGAATCACGCAGAGTCACGGTAACCGTGCCCTCGCCGTACTTCTCATTAATTCTGTCAGCAATAGCCTTTATATTAGCCTTCTTGGCCTCGAACTTCTCCATGTCATGGTCACGGATAATATAAGCAAGCTTAGCCTCTGTGACGTCACCGCTCATATCTGTCAGATGATAGAAGCCCTCATGTCCCTCGGTGCGCTCAGGTGTCTCATCGGCAGGAAGCATGGAATTGAACTCCATGGCAACCTTGGCTGCGTTAATCATGGTATCCTTGGCAGTTCCGGGATGAACTGAGAAGCCCTTGAACTGGAGCTTGGCAGAAGCAGCATTGAAATTCTCGTATTCAAGGCAGTATACATCGCCGCCGTCTACAGTGTAGGCATAATCTGCGCCAAAGCCTTCGAGGTCGAAGAAATCAGTACCCTCGCCTATCTCCTCATCAGGAGTGAACGCAACCCACAGCTCGCCGTGAGGCAGCTTCTTCGTAATAATGGTCTCGAGCATTGTCATGATTTCAGCAACGCCTGCCTTATCATCAGCGCCGAGAAGTGTTGTTCCGTCGGTTGTAATAAGAGTCTCACCCTTCATCGTATTAAGGAACGGGAAATTTTTGGGACTCATCACATCACCTGTACCTGCAAGGATAACATCGCCGCCGTCATAATTCTCATGAAGAACAGGCTTGACGTTCTCGCCCGAAGCGTCAGGTGAAGTATCCATATGTGCAATAAAGCCAAGCTTAACTGCCTCCTCACAGCCGTCTGTTGCAGGCAGCATTCCGTATACATAGGCGTGCTCATCCATGCGCACCTTCAAAAGTCCCAGCTTAATCAGCTCGCCGCACAGAGCCTTGGCAAGATTGAACTCGCCGATAAAGCTCGGATGTGTTCCGCTCTCCTCGCTTGAAGTAGTGTGGACCTTAACATAGTCCAATAATCTTTCGTATGCTCTCATTTCTCCTCCCAGGGGCATTGGGGACGGTTCTTTCTGCCCCACTCATACCCAGTTTAAATTTATTTCATCAGAATATTACGGTCACCACAATACCCGCTATGACAACTCCTGCGCACAGCAGCTTGTAGCCGATATTCTTCTCTTTAAATACAATCCTGCCGCCTATGATAGTGACTACGCAGCAGCTCTGCTTTATAAGCGTCATCACGGTAACCTTGCTCTCGGGGTAACCGTTGGCGATAAACAGACACCTGTCTGCTATGACGAACAGAATCGCCAGAATCCATATCCACTTATTCTTAAGCGCACCCTTCCAATCGACGCCCGGCCTTCGTATAAGGATGTACAGAAGATAGTAAATAACCAAAAACAGCATGTACCAGAACTGCAGCTGTCCGTCCGTAAGATCCTCACGTGACATCAGGATTTTGTCGAACAGTCCCGACAGCGCGTTCAAAAAGCACGATAACATCGTAAGTACTATGAATATCGGGGCACATTTCGCAGGAGCTGCTTCATTCTTCCCGCCGGGTACAAATTTCAGCATTACAAGTCCCACGATAACAAGCACAAGTCCTATTATTCTCGGAAGATCCATCACCTCCTGAAGCACTATGACTCCAAGCAGTGTAGAAAATACGACTCTCGCCTGGTCTAACACTCCGTACAGACCCACCGGCATGTTACGAACTGCCGTGAAGCCCGCCATCCATGCCACAAATATTACGAAGGACTTGACCGCAATAAATATCATCGTGCCGGCCGGTACCCCGCCCGCATGCACTATCTCGGGCGTTACGAGCAGGAACGAGATAAAGGTGTACAGAAAGAGCACCTCAATCGTCGAGCTCGTCTCTAAAGCTTTTTTCTTAAAAATCTCGCGTAGGCCCTTAATAATGCCATACGCGAGTACTAATAATATCCAGACCATTTAGTATTTTATTTTACCTTCCGCTACTTTCCTAAGATGTGCGCCGTAAGGGCTCGCACCGTATTTATCTGCTGCCTCAAGGAGGCTCTCACAGCTTATCCAGCCGTTAATATATGCTATCTCTTCAGGCGCGCAGATTTCGACGCCCTGATGCTCCTGTGTCATGCGGACATACTCTGCCGCATCCAAAAGCGAGTTCATGGTACCTGCATCCATCCATGTGAATCCGCGGCCCAAAAGCTCAACATTCAGAATACCATCATCAAGATATCCGCTGTTCAGATCCGTAATCTCGTACTCTCCGCGCTTTGAAGGCGTAAGCTTAGCAGCCCTTTTGGAAACACCTGCAGGATAAAAATACAGTCCTGTAACAGCATAACTGCTCTTGGGGGTCTTGGGCTTCTCCTCAATCGACAGCGCCTTGTAGTTCTCATCAAACTCGATAACACCGAATCTTTCAGGGTCACTCACCGAGTAGCCGAACACCGTCGCGCGTTTCTCATTCTCAGCGCGCTTCGCCGCTGCCCTCAGATGATTGGTAAGACCGTTGCCGTAGAAGAGGTTATCACCTAAAATCATACAGCACGCGTCGTCTCCTATAAACTCCCTGCCAATCACAAAGGCCTGCGCAAGTCCGTCAGGATGCTCCTGAATCTTGTAGCTCAGCTTAATTCCAAGGCGTGAGCCGTCACCCAAAAGCTCCTCAAAAAGCTTCGTGTCGCTTGGGGTAGATATAATCAGAATATCCTTAATCCCTGCAAGCATGAGCGTCGACAGCGGATAATATATCAGTGGCTTGTCATATATCGGAAGAAGCTGCTTGGATGTTACAAGTGTGAGCGGATAAAGACGTGTTCCGGCACCGCCTGCCAGAATAATACCTTTCATAGGCTCCTCTCCTTAATCAAAGCTCCTGCTTCTCAGCAAGCTTCTTGTTCTTATATGCGGGAACATCGGTTACCTCGCGGATAACCTTGATTTCTTCAGGCAGTTCAACCTCAGCATCAGTAGGAGCATAGACAAACAGGATTGCCTTGTCCTCGCTGAAGGGATACAGATCTGCCTCCATGCGATGATCGCCGTAAATAAATCTGTACTTCTCCTTAGATACCGGCTCGAGCTTTGTATCACGTCCGAGAACAAAGGAAGTATATTCTCTCTTCGTAATGGGACGCTCGGTAACCCACTTGCTTCCGTCCTCGCGGAGCATCTTCTCCGTGTAGAAATACAGATTGCCGTTGCCGCCCTTCTGCTTGCGCACGCGGCGCTCGCAGTTTTTGCCTGCAGTCAGGTAGGTCTGAGTCATATCGATTGAAGAAGCATGATACTTATCGACAAGCGCAGCAGTGTCGGGCTTCTCGATAAGGAACTTCCTCTTGGCAAGCTCAGGTGCGCTCTCGCCCAAAATACGGTATATCTGCACAATCGCCCTGTTAATCTTCTCTTCGAAATCAACCGAGTTATCAATAACAAACAGATTCGGATGAGCGCTCCAGGCTGCGAGAGTCAGGTCATCCTTCTCTCTTGCGACCTCAACGGTCTCATATCTCGCCTCGTTGCCGTAATCATAAGCAAACTCAGCACCCTTGGCACAGGATACAAGATGAAGAACTGCGTTATAGCCCGCAAGAATCTCCTCACCTGTTCTGCCAAAGGAAGCAAGTGTCTTGTCGAACTGCTCCTGATTGATATACGCGCGGTCATCGAAAATAGCGCGGTCATATATAATCAGAACCTTCTGCTGGGGAACCGTCTGTGCGCCCTTAAGCGCAAGCTCCTCCTTGTGCAGCTGGTCGCCGATAACAAAATACTGGAATTCCTCCATGCTCATGCAATCCGGGAAGGGTCCGAGACCAAATCCCGAAATCAGCTCAGTAGCAGTCTCAGGAATAGTAATGACCTTCCAGCCATCCTCAGTCTTGAACTCCTTGAGGATACGTGAAATCAGAGTCGTCTTGCCCGCTGCGGGACCTCCTGTAAGAACAATTCGAGTAATCTTCTTGCTCATGCCGTCTCCATTCTGCGCCTATAAGACGCAATAGTAGTTTAGTTCTAAACCTTAAAAGAATACGCCCTTAATAAAAATCTCAAGTCCGATACCGATCAGAATAATTCCGCCGAGAATCGAAGCCTTGCCCGCAAGCTTGGTACCGACCTTTTTGCCGATTGCAAGTCCTGCGATACATATTGCAAATGTAACAACTGCGATGATAAGTGATGCAACAAGTGCCATGACTACGCCGTAATCAGCGATTGTGAAGCCTACTGAGAGCGCGTCTATAGCAGTGGCAATTCCCTGAACAATAAGCGTTCCAAAGCCTAAACGCTTGGCCTCCTCGCTCTCATCGCCCTTATTTTTAATACCCTCGATAAGCATCTTGCCTCCAATATAGAGAAGCAGAATCAGTGCAATCCAGGGGATAAATCTCTCAAATGCGTGGAAATACTGAACAATAGTGTGAACGCATATCCATCCGATCATGGGCATCGCGAACTGGAAGAATCCGTACACGCCCGCAATCATGCTCATGCGTCCCTTCTTCATGGCCGGCTCGTTAAGTCCGTTGGCAAGTGACACTGAGAATGCATCCATTGCAAGACCTACGCCGAGCAGCGCACTGTTAAAGAAAAACAAAAAATCCATTTACCAAAAAACCTCCTTAAAACACAAGCAATATTGTATCTCAAAAAGGGAGAAAAATCTATACAAATAAGTAAGGTCGGAGCAATTATTGCCCCGACCTTATCACTTAGTCAACTATTAATACTCAGTATAACTCAATTACTTAATAAGTCCCTGTGCCTTAAGGTCCTTAATGTTAACAGCCTTAACATTGGTTGTACGTCCGTCGCTTGATGCAGGGATAACGATCTTGCCGTCTCTGATCATCTGGTAAATAGCCTCAACGTCAACGCCGTCATACTTGAAGTTGTAACCAACGATCTTCCAGTTGTTGTCGCACTTAGGTGTTAACTTGCCAACGCTCTTAACGTACTGTGAAATCATATCACGTACTGCAGGGATGGAAGCTGTAGCATTTGAATCATAAACGAGATCATCTGCATTCAGAAGGCCTGCGCCAACGAGACCGCTGTAACGGTAGTTGTTAAGTGCAAGAACGAACTTGTCGTCATCCTTAATCTTCTCACCCTTCCACTTGAGGTTCTTGATTCTCTTGCCAACTGCCTTAGAGATGTCGATTTCATAAGTAAGAGCGCCATCCTTGCCCTGGAAGGTATCGCAGTTGTACATACGGATATTCTCGTTGAAGGAGATTGTTACATCGCCATCCTTGTACTCGTTGTAGAATGCGCCGTGCTGCTGCTCCATAATAGCCTTCAGCTGCTTGCCGGTAATCTTAACTGCCATCAGAGTGTTATCATACTTATAAACGTTAACGCCGTCCTTAAGCTTGTAATCACCCTTCTTGAGGTTTGAATTAACATCAAACAGAGCTGCTAAAGAGATATCAGCGCCTGTCTCCTTGAGCTGAACGGTATGAATCAGATCAAGAACGGGGCCGTCTGCGATAAGCTCATAAGGCATACCGGGAACGAACATTGATGTCTCGTGGAAATCTTCAGCGATAGTGCCAACAACTGTGTTAGCCTTCTTAACGCTCTTCTTATGGGTTGTCTTAAGAACCTTAACAAGGCCCTTGTCTGCAGCCTTGCCGGCTGTTGAGAGATTCTCAACCTTCTTGTCAGTAACCTTCCAGCCTGTTCCGTCCTTCTCAACGGTAATGGTCAGCTTACCAACGTTAATACCCTGGGTATTGGTCTCAAGAAGTACTGTTGAAGCGCCTTCGGTGTACTCTGTCTTCCACTCGCCGTTAACAAGGTAATCGGTAAGTGTTGTATGTGAATGTCCGATAAGGAATGCATCAATCTTGTCAGCGTACTTCTTAGCTACGTCGTACATACCGCCGTTCTTAGCCAGCTCGTATTCGCCTTCCTCACCGTAATGGCACAGAGCAACGATAACATCGGGCTTCTCCTTCTCGAGCTCGCCAAGAACCTTGCCGATCTCTTCCTCGGGAGTAGTGAACTTCATTCCATTGTAATGTGAAGGATCTGACTCCCAGTTAGTTACGTGAGGAGCCTCGATACCGATAATAGCAACCTTAACGCCCTTAACATTCTTGATTAAGTAAGGGTTAACGAATCTTGTTCCGTCAGCCTTGTAAATATTAGCGCCAAGAACTGTTCCCTTGAAGCCCTTAATATTCTTCTGAAGGCTCTCGAACTCATAATTGAACTCATGGTTACCTAACTCCCATGCATCAGCCTTAAGATAGTTAAGTGCTAAAATTGCAGGATGAGTCTTCTTGCCTCTGAATTCAGAAACCATATTGCCCTGAGTGATATCGCCGTTATCAACGTAAATAAGATCAGGATCAATTGCTCTCTGCTCCTTGATAACTGTTGCGCACTGTACAAGACCCTTGTCTGCGGGTGTATCAGTAGCATAATCGTGATTCATCAGAAATCCGTGAATATCACTGGTCTCAAGGATTGTGATGGTCTCCTTCTGTGCTGCTTTCGCCATGTTCATAGGCATAAGACCTATAACGAGCACTAAAGCGAGCAGGATACCTGTTAACTTTGTAAACCTTTTGTTCATGTTGTCCTCCTATACATTATACGTTTATTCTGATATTGCGTAATATCCGTCCGAAACAGATATTACGCAACATCAATTTAATAGTATCCAATGTATAAGTGGAAGTAAAGTGGCAAAAAGTAGCATATTTCTTGTAAAAAGTGCCGTAGGAGAGAACTCTTATTTTACATCAGCTCTGCTACAGAGTTCTTCGATAACCTTCTCAAATAACAGCTGCTGAGCAATGTAGCCCTCGCCGTAATTTTCCAGAGATGAGTCAAAATCCTCCTCCGTCTGACCCTCAGCAATTGCATGCGCACGGGCCTCTTCTGCGGAAGCAGTGATGCCCTCTGCTTCAGCAACTGCCTGGCAGACAAGAGCATATTTTAAGTTCTCTTCTATCTTCTCATCAAGCGAAGCATCATATTCCTCCTCAGTCATTGAGTATGTCTCACTGAGATAATCGGCAAATGTCGCGTAAGGCTCATATCCGTAATATGCTGAATAGATTGAGTTCATATACTCACAGCTTGAATATTCGTATGCCTTATAGTTGCCCTTAAGCTGCTTCTGGTATGTCACGGGGACAGACTTAAGACTGCTGTTGTCAATAAGGTAATCCTGAATATAATACGAGAGATTGGTCTTATAATTGGTATCCTTAAGGTACTGGCGGTATTCCTCTGCGGTTGATGCGTATTCAGCCAGATTCTCCGCAACAAATTCGTCGGTGAATTCAGGAGTTACATAGAATCCGTTCAGGGTTACGGTATAGATTACGTCACAGCCTGCAAGGTCTGCATCATCCTCATAATCCTCAGGATAGCTTACAGTAACAGTGAATTCATCGCCTGCCTTATGACCTGCAATCTGCTCCTCGAAGTCTCCGTAGAAATCACCCGAGCCGAGTTCAAGCTCGTAGTCCTCTTCCTCACCGTCTTCTACATCAACGCCGTCGATTGTTGTGATGTAATCAATGCTTACCTTATCACCGGCTTCTGCAATTCGCTCCTCATCTGCATCAACATATCTGTTTTGGGCAAGAACACCGTCAATGTCTGCCTGAACTTCCTCATCGGTATACTCAACCTCGCTAAGCTCTACCGGAATGCTGCTGTAATCAGGGATGCTGATATAATCAGATGCCGTGACACCCTTAATCATTCCGTTGGCATTAAGCTGTGCAGAGTAATCTGTATTAGTCTCAACGGTGTTGGCCTTCTTCTGAGCAGATTTAACTGCTGCCAATACAATCAGACCTATTACCAGAAGTCCTACGCATGTCCAGACAATCGCGTTAATTGCGGTCTGCTTTTTCCTTCTGGCAATCTCCTGCTTGCGCTCTAATTTTCTCTGTTTGCTGAGGCTCATCTGCTCAGTCTGTGTTTTTTGTCCCTTTTTGCTCATAAGACTATTCTCCTCTATTAACTACATTTGCTTTTATAAAAACTCAATACTTTTTCTTAATGGCAACAAGCAGTCCGGCGCCAAGCACCGCAAACGATGCAAGTACCAGGATAAGTGTCGAATTCCCCTTCGAAGGCGAGGCTCTTCCCACATCGGGCATATTGCCAAAATCACTGAAGTCGCCGGGATTGAAGGAGCTCCTGTCACCGGATGCTTCCCCTTTATTCGAGAAGTTCCTGCCGCCTGAGCTGTCCCTCTTCTCTGAGAAGTTCCTGCCGTCTGAGCTGTCCCTCTTTTCTGAGAAACTCCTACCACCACTGCTGTCCTTCTTATCTGAAGGATTCCTGTCTGCTGTGTTGTCCTTATTCTCTGAAGAGCTCCTGCGGCCTGAGTCTCCACCGCGGTTAAAACCTCCGCCCATGGAGCCCATGTCAGATAAATTCAGTCCCGTTGTATCAACTGCTGTATTATCGCCTGCAAGCTGTCTTTCGATTGCTTCACCTCTTAAACTTACAAATGAAACCATCGTGTCAACGCCTGTCTCAAATTCCTCTATAGTACAAAACTTTGTAGGATCCTTCTCGACATAAGGGCGAATCATATCTGCAGTATCATGAACCATCTGTTCAAGCTGCCCTGAACTGAACCACTCATCGATAAACTCTGAAAACAGCTCATGATATGCATCGGTGTATTCTTCGCTTGAGAATATCCATCCTATCATAGGGCGGTCATCTACATTACCTCCTGAGAGAGGGTTGTCAATCGATGCGTTGATCGAACTTGAACCGTTACCGCCCGAGAAGGTTCCAAAAGCTAAGTTGTAATCCCAGGGAATCATACTGAGCTTGCCCTCTGATTCTCGGAGATAGTAATTGTGAATCATCGATCCTGTATAGCTGTCACCGTTACACAGGAAATTATGAACCACAAAGTATCTCAGTACTTCATCCATATCAAGGGTTTCTTCCAGATTGGTGTACTCGCTCAGATTCTTCAGGGAATTAATCAGCCTTGCCTTGTCAGCATTTGTAACAACAGTCTTAGCACTGTTGAAAATATTAGAATAGCTGTCAGGGGCATCATCTATATACTTAAGCTTAACATCATCGCTTCCCATACCGAAGCCTCCGAAGTTAAACCCTCCGCCACCGCCGAAGTTGAAATCAAAACTGCTGCCTTCTCCACCGCCCGGGAAGCTAAAGTCAAAACTGCTGCCTTCTCCACTGCCTGGGAAGCTAAAGTCAAAACTGCTGCCTCCCATCATGTCTTCCATATCCTTGGTGAAATCATCCATATTGAAATCCTTACCGTTGCCTCGTCCGCCACCGAAGTTCATAGTGTCAGGCTTATAAAGCTCACCTGTTTCAGAGCCGTAATTACGTTCCAAAAAGCCGTCCTCTATAGCTTCAACTGCCAGATACAGACCCCATTCTTCACCATTGACAGTAATGTATACAAAACTTGATAAAGGTGCGTCAACACTAAAATCATCCATCAGCTGATAAGCAATATAATCCTTCATCATGGTATTATCCTGAATCAGGTTGTTCAGGCATATTTTATCGAGACCATGATAGGATTTTGTATCATCATATTGGTCAAATTCGATTTTAAAACTGTACCGCTGACTTCCCATAGAACGCACACTGCTTAGAGAAGTATTGCCTTTGGCGCGGATTCCTACGTTCTTATAGGATTCGCCGTCAATTACTACCGCGCAGGCACTGTATTCCTCATTCTCGCAGGTTTCAATGAACGAATCCCAGTCATCCATAACTATATCTATAGTATGCACTCTGTCAGTGCTGAACAGTCGTGTCTCATAGCCGAGGACCCTGTCCGCTGCAGCGATTCCGATCTTGGACGCATTCATGAAAATAATGGTTATAACCAGAGTAATGGCAATCACGGCAATACAGATTCTATCTATATGCTTGCTTGTTGACATATCAAACTCCTTAACTCATATATTCGCCATTGTAGCTTACAAGAATAGCACTGTTGACACCGGACACTGAAGCAAGAGCGTTAACAAAATCAGTGTTATCTTCCTTGAGTGAAACCTCAAGATTCATTTCAATCAGACCGTTCTGAGCTGACTTTGACTTAACCACATAGCGCTCAACATGTGCCGCTAAAACTCCCATAGCCTTCATCTCAGCCTCATGGTTTGCACATGAGAGAACAACAATATAAGGATGTCTGTAATTCTTTCTATTTACAAAGAGTAAGAGGATAAGACCGATTACTACGCTTCCGATTACTGCAAGCGGAATCATTCCTGCCGCAAGAATAATGCCTACAGCGATTGACCAGAATAAAAATGCAATCTCAAGTGGCTCCTTAATGGCTGTTCTGAAACGTACAATAGAGAGCGCACCGACCATTCCAAGAGAAAGAACTACATTCGATGTAACCGCCAGAATTACAATCGAGGTAATCATTGTGAGCGCAATCAGAGTTACACCGAACGATGAAGAATACATTACACCGCGGTATGTCTTCTTATAGACGTAGAAAATAAACAAACCGATGCCGAACGCAAGGACAATAGTCAGAATCATATCGAGCACTGTTACTGCCTTGATGTTCTCGAGGAAATTTGATTTAAAAATATCATTGAAAGTAGTTGCCATAAAAGTCATGTCTTTTTTCTCCTTTTCTATTCATTTCTTCTCTAAACCTTACCCATATATACGGCACTGCTCATACTTAGAAAACGCGGTAACCTGACGCCCCTCAATAGTTACTGCATCTTTGATGATATCCGGAATATACTCATCCCATTTGACTTCCAGAAGAATCACCGGTCTGCCTGCAGGCAGCGTCAGTGTATCCGGGTTGAGGAAATCAGTTCTGAATTCACCCGTTCTTATGTTGTAATCAATGGTCACACGCACATTGCCTGCCGGAAACACAAATGGTTCTCTTGTGTAGTCAACAATCGTTTTTGGCCTTAGTCCTGTTGATTTCATAGCAGAATACAGCTCCTGACACAGCGCGCGTCCGCTTCCCGGCATCCACGAAAGGTCTCCATCCACAATCTTCTGCGCTTCCTCTTTCGTGATTATGCAACTAGTCTTCGCACACAGCCCGTCAAGCTTGCTCTTCTTCTCAAGTACTATGTAAGAAGTATCCCCGTTGTAATAACGGATACGGTACTTATCCCTTATGTTGACGCCGTCAATCTTCTCACGGAGTGCTTTGTCATCTGCCGTATCAAAATATAGACTGCGTATCTCATACTTATTCCCGAGAACATGCTTATCTCTTTGCATAACGGCTGCCAGCCTTATACGAAGCACCAGCATATCAGCATAATTAATCTCATGCTTCCATTCATGGCGGTATTGCATTTTGTTCACTGCTCCTTTCTCCTTTTTCTTTAATTCTATTTGCCGAAAATAAAAGAAAAGTGAAGAGAATGTGTAAATTCTGTGTGCACATTCGTCTTCACTTCTCCAATTGGGCTTTTGCAGCCCTTATAAGGCCTTTATAGTCAGCTTACCCGCTTGCGTATATACTCTGTCTCTTTGTTAATCATATCAATGTCAACCACTCCGTTACCGCCGAAAGCAGTGGACTCCATCGTAAGCGTCCCGTCATAGCCTGTCTTTCTTACAAATTCGAAAAATCTTTCAAAATCAATATGACCGCTCCCAATAGGCAGAGTTCTTAGATTGCTCCAGTCCATGTAGCCGCCTGCATAATCATTTACATGATAATGCGCGATATGACCGTCTTCCCAAAGCCATGCACCATCAGGCTCATAAAGTCTCTCAAGCTGATTATGGAACGCGGCCATCTTAGTATCATAGGTAAATAACACATCAGGGTATCTCTTACTTAGCTCAATAAGGTGTGTCATAGGGTCCTTGACGTTGCAAACAACATTCTCAATCATCAGCTTAACACCTGCGGCATCTGCAATTTCGCGAAGCTTCTTATATGCTGAGTAATTATTCTCTATCTGCCCGTCTGATGCCATTCCGCCCCACAGATGAAGTACAAGCTTTTCAGCACCCAGCTTCACAGCCATCTCAGTGTTTATTTCAAAATTCTTAAAGGCCTTGGCTGTGTTCTCCTCACCGCCAAGGCTTATTAATTCACCGATGCTCTTCTCTGTGTGGTACACAGGAGTTGATATTTCGTTCTCTTTAACAAAATCAATAATCCTGTCAATCTGGTCATACCAGGTGTCATACATCATAAACTCAAAACCGTCGCAGCACAGCTGCTCTGCCAGATCTTTAAGCAGCCGATAATCTCTTCCGTTGGGCCGGCCAATAAGTGCTCCTGTTGAGCATAATATTCTCGACATAATCGTATCTCCCTTACCTTTTTCTTACAGTAAAATTTTATTAGTTATTTTTACATATATGCATCTCAATAGCAAGGCCTACTGCGCAAAAGAAAAAAAGCATTGAACTTACATATACTGTAAATTCAATGCTTTCTGCCGGTGACCGGACTCGAACCGGTACGTTGTTGCCAACGAGGGATTTTAAGTCCCTTGCGTCTGCCAATTCCGCCACACCGGCCTAGCAACTTCAAAACTACGCCATCAAATCGGCTCGATGCTTTAACGAGCGATTTGAGTAGTTTTGAACTTGAAGCATAGCTTGTTGCGGTTTCGCTGAGGTAGTATCGAAGCGAAACTACCTTGGCTCCCTCATATGAGGTAGTGGGAC
>X415_White_Rhinoceros__coassemble_98_pt1 | contig 26210 bp, 12 predicted proteins | sample X415_White_Rhinoceros__metabat2_high_PE_001 | metagenome-assembled genome bin X415_White_Rhinoceros | reverse complement strand
CTTGAAGATCCCGTGAGAATGTACCTCAAAGAGATCGGCAAGGTGCCTCTTCTGTCGGCAGAGGAAGAAATCACTCTTGCCAAGAAGATGGAGGAAGGATGCAAGATTCGAGATGAGGTCGAGAACCTTCGCAAGAAGGCAGAGAAGGCGACTCCCTCCGATCGTGCCAAACTTCTTGCCGATGCCCGTAAGCTTCAGGAGGACAATTCAGAAATCCTTGAAGTCGGCGACGAGGCTAAGAAGCGTTTGGCTGAAGCAAACCTTCGACTGGTAGTTAGTATTGCGAAGCGTTATGTCGGACGCGGCATGCAGTTCCTGGATCTGATTCAGGAAGGTAATTTAGGTCTTATCAAGGCCGTTGAGAAGTTTGATTACCGCAAGGGCTACAAGTTCTCAACTTATGCTACATGGTGGATAAGACAGGCTATTACCCGTGCTATTGCCGATCAGGCAAGAACAATTCGTATTCCTGTTCATATGGTTGAAACTATCAACAAGCTGATGAGAGTTCAGAGGCAGTTACTTCAGGAGTTAGGTCGTGAACCTACCCCCGAAGAGGTTGCTAAAGAAATGAAGCTTCCCATTGAGCGTGTTGCCGAAATCCAGAAGATTTCCCAGGAGCCCGTATCCCTTGAGACACCTATCGGTGAGGAGGAGGACTCCCATCTTGGAGACTTCATCATGGATGACAAGGTACCTGTTCCTGCAGAGGCAGCTGCCTCCACTATTTTACGTGAGGAACTTCTTAAGGTACTCGAGACACTTACAGAGCGTGAGCAGAAGGTGCTCCGTCTCCGTTTCGGTCTTGATGACGGCAGAACACGTACTCTTGAAGAGGTTGGTAAGGAATTCAACGTAACGCGTGAGCGTATTCGTCAGATTGAGGCGAAGGCACTCCGCAAGCTTCGTCACCCCTCAAGGAGCAAGAAGCTGCGTGATTTCCTCGAGTAATCAGTTTTAATATGACCTATGACAGGCTGGCCGGATGGGCGAACTATCCGGCCGGCTTTAAAGTTTTTTAGGGGCAGTTTCGGCTGCTAATGTCACTTATTGATTGGAAGGATAATTGTTTATGCAGGTCAGATTGTCACCCAGACTGTTGATGTCAGCGAATATGACAGACCCCTGCGGCTGCGTCGCAGACGTTGGATGCGATCACGCACATACATGCATCTGGCTGCTCCAGAACGGCAGAGCCGGGAAGGCGCTTGGCATGGATGTGAGGAAGGGACCGCTCCTTAAGGCTAAGGATAACCTTGAACTGTACGAATGTGCTGACAGGGTCGAGCTCAGACTAAGCTTTGGCCTTGATGAGCTTAAGCCGGGCGAGGCGGACACCATTATTATTGCAGGAATGGGCGGAGACATGATTCGCGATATTCTTGCGAGGGACCTTGTTACAAACAGGGTGCTTACAGAGTCAGCGCCCACGCTTATACTTCAGCCCCAGACCCACAGCTGGAACGTCAGAGGCTGGCTGGCCACTCACGGTTACCGCATTGTAAGCGAGGACATGGTCAGAGACGATGACAAATTCTATCCAGCAATTAAGGCAGTTAAGTCGGGAACGGCGTATTCCCTGACTGATGAAGAATTGTATTTCGGCCCCGTGCTCTTGGAGAAGAAGCACCTGGTGCTTAAGGAATTCCTTGAGATTGAGTACCGCAAGAAGCAGTACATGCTCAAAGAGATTGAGAAGAGCGATACGCACGAGGCGACAAAGAAGCACAGAGAGGTGCACAAAATATTCGATATTACCCGCAGCGCATGCGAAATGTGCGGCGCTAATATAAAATAATAATTGATTGGAGAAGTTTATGGAGAACGCAAAAGTAAGAATTAACGGACTGACACTGGAATACGGTATTGGTACACCTTACGGAGAGATTGCGAAGGATTTTCAGAAGGATTACAAGGATGACATCATTCTTGTTAAGGTCAACGGAATCCTTTCAGAGCTCTCAAAGAAACTTATTACGGACTGTGATATGGAATTTATCACAACAGCTGAGACAATCGGTATGTCAACATACACGAGAGGAACTATCTTCCTTATGCTCCGCGCATTTACCCGCGTATTCGACGCAGGCCAGATTAAGAAGATTACTGTAGATCACTCTCTCGGCAATGCACTGTACTGCTCACTGTTTGCAGATTTCAAGCTTACTGACGAGTACCTTGACGAGGTTAAGAAGGAGATGAAGCGCCTTGTTTCACTTGACCTTCCTCTTAAGAAGACCTCTATGAGAACTGCAGATGCAAGACAGCTTTTTGCTGACCTTGGCATGCATGACAAGGAGAAGCTGTTCAGATTCAGACGTGTATCTAAGACAAACGTATACGATCTCGACGGTTACAAGGATTATTTCTACGGGTATATGCCCGCAACAACCGGCATTCTGAAGTATTTTGACCTTCAGCTCTATGCTGACGGATTCCTTCTGTTATTACCCGACAAGTCTGCTCCGAGCGTTGTTAAGCCCTATCAGGACCTTCCTCATCTCTTTGAGACACAGCGCGCAGCCAACAAGTGGGGCGAGAGCATCGGTATCGGCACTGTCGGTGACCTGAACGAGGCTATTACCACAGGCAGCATCAGCGACATGATTCTTGTTCAGGAAGCATATCAGGAGAAGAAGATTGCAGAAATCGCTGAGAAGGTTAAGGAGAGAGGCGGAGTTAAGTTCGTCATGATCGCAGGACCTTCATCCTCAGGCAAGACTACTTTCTCACACAGACTGTCTATTCAGCTCAGAACCTTAGGCTTCAAGCCTCATCCCATTGAGCTTGACAACTACTTCGTTAACCGTGAGGACACACCTAAGGACGCTGACGGCAACTACAACTTTGAGTGCCTCGAGGCAATTGATGTTGAGGGCTTCAACGATGATATGACCAGACTCTTAAAGGGCGAGGAAGTATCAATGAGAACCTACAACTTCAAGGCAGGACGCCGTGAGTACAAGGGCAACACTCTTAAGCTCGGCCCCGATGATATTCTTGTTCTCGAGGGTATCCACGGACTGAATGACAAGCTTAGCTACTCACTTCCCAAGGAGTCTAAGTTCAAGATTTATATCAGCGCTCTTACTCAGCTCAATATTGATGAGCACAACAGAATGCCTACTACCGACGGCCGTCTCATCCGCCGTATGGTTCGTGACGCAAGAACCCGTGGTACCAGCGCACGCGGAACTATTGCTATGTGGCCTTCAGTAAGAAAGGGCGAGGAGGAGAATATCTTCCCGTTCCAGGAGGGCGCAGACTATATGTTCAATTCAGCACTTGTTTATGAGCTCGCAGTTCTTAAGCAGTTCGCTGAGCCGTTACTCTTCGGTATCCCCGAGGATTGCCCCGAGTATCTTGAGGCCAAGAGACTTCTTAAGTTCCTTGACTACTTCCAGGGCATCTCAAGTGAGGAGATTCCTCACAACTCTATCGTAAGAGAGTTTGTAGGCGGAAGCGTATTCCCCGTTTAATGCAGTGCATTGAACCTGAAACTACAGTTTGACATTTCAATTCTGCAGTAGTACAATCTGACACGATATTTATGCCATGAAAGACGATCGCGCATCGGGGGTTGCCCCGATGTGAGGAAAGTCCGGGCTTCACAGGGCAGAGTGCCGGATAACGTCCGGTGGGGGTGACCCCAAGGAAAGTGCAACAGAGAATAGACCGCCCCGCTTAGGCGAGGTAAGGGTGGAATGGCGGTGTAAGAGACCACCGGCGGCCCGGTAACGGGTCCGTGCTGTGTAAACCCCACTCGAAGCAAGACCAAACAGAAGACTATGCGGCTGCCCGTCGCGTCTTCGGGTAGGTTGCGTTCCGGTGTCGCAAGGTATCGGAGGAGCTGTCCGGTAACGGGCAGTCAAGAAGGATGATCGTCCAACACAGAACCCGGCTTATTTCATGGCTAGTATTTAAAGATTCAAAGAGTCTGTCATTTATGATGACAGGCTCTTTTTTTTGTGTTTTTCCTCGCAATGTGTGACGCTTTTGTGACACTTAGTGTTCTATTATGTCCGTAAGTATATTTATTGTAGGCGTACTATACATTTTTACAGGCAGGAAGAATTCATGAAGAGACTTACTAAATACTTTGTTTTGGCATTTGCCCTCACCTTTATCTTCTCACTTGCAGCAGGCGTACAGAAAGCGCACGCGGACGAGGATGACCTTGCGGACAGAGTGTATATTGACAAGAATGCATACTACTCAAAAGATAAGGATCTCTATGTCTATATTGTGCCAGAGGTAGATAATGCTGAGATCAGTTGCACGGTTGCGGACAAGATGATTGTGAACGGACCTGTCAGGGTAAGCTTCAATCTGATTTACCCGGTAATCATGTACAAGGACGGCTACATTATTACTCCTGATGACTGGGAGAACATAACTGAGCCCGGCAACTACATCGTGAAGATAATCGGCGGAGGAATGAATTATAATATCATCTCCTTCACGATAGTCGGAGATTATACAAATCTGACAAGATACGTCCTTCCGAACAACTGTGAGATGGTGCTGTGTATGCTGGACGATGAGGAGATATCAACGGATTTCGGTGTAGTTGACTTTACTAAAGAAGGACGCTATTACGTCGAGTACAGCAACACAAAGAGCCTTCAGAATCACGATTTCACGACCTGTGTTGACCATACGGCGCCGCTACTGCGGCTCGACGGGGTGGTCGACGGAATAGCGAAGCGTGCCGTGTCCCTCGCGGATGCAAACCCTGAAGACGAGCTGATAATCACACTTGACGGAGCAACCTATATCCCGTCAGGCAGCAGCCTCGGCGAGGTGGGAAATTATTACATAAGGGTTACAGACCCGGCAGGCAATTCAACGGAATATAATTTTAAAATTGTAGTTTCGTTTGATGTATACACAATTTTGTTCCTGGTTGTTTTCACCATTCTGGTTGCGGTACTTATCACATATCTGATGATTGGCAGAAAGACGATAAAAGTAAGATAACTAACCTGACTAAATGACAGTTTCAAGGGAGAACATTACATGCGGTTTGTAACTTTTTTAGATATTTTTGGTAGCTTGGCCGATTTCTTTTCGGGAATTCCGGAAATGCTGTTAAACGGCGTTGTCAATGCGCTGAAGTATGTCTTCGGTCTGCTCTTCTATCTGATTTCGATAGCCATCTGTAAGCTGGTGCAGATCATGTACGGCTTCTTCGCAATATTCTCAGGAATGAGGAAGGTACGTTACGGTAACGACAGCAAGTATCTTGTCAATGTGTTTTTCGAGAACCCGTCCATAAGCAAGGCGTACTGGGGCTTCGCGGTTATTTCGTTTGTTCTGATATTTGTGTTCGTTATAGCTGCAGTTGTCAGGAAGCTGTTTGACCTTGGCGAGAAGCAGAAGGAATCCTATTCAGAGATTTTATTGAGTGCCGGTAAGGCGGTATTTGTCATCCTGATCATGAGTTTCATCATGAATATTTCTCTGAATGTTACTAATGTGCTGATGCAGAGAATTGCTGCGATATTTGAATATGCTGAGACCGGCGCACAGGAGCCATACAGGGCATTCAGCGATGATGAGTTCGCGACTATGAACAACGTGCTGGAGACAATCGGTAATTTCTCTCTGAATCCGTCGTATACGAACAGATATAACATAAATGCCTGTTTTAACGCCATAAGAGAGGATCTTTTAGAACTTGAGCAAGCGGGTGTGTTTGAATATGACTATTATAGGTTCTACCTTGATACTGATAACGAAGAAGTAGAGATTCCGAACTGGCAGGGCGCACTACAGAAGATATCCAAGGCCGCGGATTTGAAGTCACCTCTTCAGGCGGATGCATATAACGACAAGGTAAGCGCGGCGATTATCGGAGTAATAGACATAATGAACAATTATAGGGATTTTGCTCCGCTTCAATCTGTAAGAAGTACTTATAATGCAGCCGGCAATGATGCACTCGATGTCATCCTGTTTATGACAGGTACGGCCAATGCGGCACAGAACTCAAAATACAATGTCAATGCAACTATTACTGACGCTGTACGCGGTCCTTATTTCACAGGACAGCGAAGCATATACAACTATGACAATGTAACCGATGATTTCGATATTAAGCTCGGCGGAATAGACTATGTCATTATTATTGTCCTTTCAGCGCTTATGGCTTGGCAGCTGTTTGGATGTATCATGAGCTGTGCGGTCCGAATCTTTAACCTGATGCTGATATATCTTCTGGCTCCGCCCTTCGCTGCAACGATTCCATGGGATAGCGGTCAGAAATTCAAGTCCTGGACACAGGCACTTACGGTACAGCTTCTCAATGTATTCGGAACTGTTATCTGCATGAGGCTTTTGATGCTGTATATCCCAATTATTCTGGGTGACAAGCTGATACTTTTTGATGATGGTTTTTTGAACCTTGTAGGTAAAGCAATCCTTATCTATGCAGGTGTAGTTGCCTGCTCCAGAGGAGCAGATTTGTTCTCGGGTATTCTGACAGGTAACGGTGCTTCTGCTTCTGCATCAGCCGGCAACATGACGGCAATGTCAAACAGCCTGTTTGGTGGAATGGCATCAAGCATTGCAGGAACTGCTACAGGAGTAGTGAAGGGTGCTGTAAGAAAGACTGTTGGAACTGCTACAGGAGCTGTCAAGGGCGTTGCAGGAGTAGCAGGTGGAGCACTTGCTGATCTTTCAGGTGTGTCAGGTGTTAAGCAGCGTCTCTCTGAGAAATGGCAACGAATGACTGAACGTGGCGGCATAATCGGCTCGCTTGGAGGAGGTCTTACAAGGGATGAGCGTGCTGATGCGTATAAGAGAAATTCAAAGTATTTTAAGCAGAAAGAAGCCGAAGACGAAGCTAAAGCCGATAGAAAACGAGAGAGGCTTGAGGCACAGCAAACGGAGAAACAAAAGGATCAAGTTAAGGCCAAAGCTGATTTGAAGGCTGCCAGACTTAAAGAGATTATGGATGCGATAAGGAGTAACGGTGGCGGTGGCAGCAAGAGCGGAGGCAATCTGCCGGGTAATGTCAACAAGGGCAACAGTGGTACCTCTGGCACACAAAGTAGTAATACGGACAAGGCTATTCCAACACCAAATAAAATTACCAGTGTGGGTACTGAAAAGAAGGAAGATGGCGATAAAGGTTCGGAAGTAGGTGCGGACCCAGATAATTCAAACGGCCCAAGTCGCCCGGGTTTCAATGACTTAAGTGTTGATTTGAATGCGGAGCGGTTCTCCATCCAAAGTGGTTCAGGTGGAGAAGAAGGTTCCGGCGGACAACAAATTACCAGCGGTAACTTAAGCGACAGTAACGATAGAAAGGCTGAACCTAAAATAATGCCTATACAGACACCTACTGTAGAGAGCAATATTAATACCGCCACAAAGGCAGAAACAAATAAACCACAGTTTAAAACTGTGCAATCGGTGAACGTTGAAAAATTTACCGTCAGCGGTGTGAAAAAAGACAAACCAGGCGACAAAAAATAGAAACTGTAAACAATTTTTTAGATAATACGTGAGGTAACCCATGAGACTGATTCCGGGAAAAACTAAAGTTCAGATAGAACTTTTTAAGGGGATTAAGATATCCGACATCATAGTAGCAGCAGTAGCCCTTGGTATGCTGGCGCTGGCACTGAACTCGAGCATGTCGGGTAAATTTGCTGTGTCCATAATCATATTGGTTATAGGCGGCGGCATGCTGTTCAGAATCGACGAAGAGCCCACGTATTTCTACGTTCTGCACATCCTGCAGCATCTCTTCTATGTGAAAGACTACAGAAGCAGTGCGGCAGCTCAGACTGCAGGCAAGAAGGAGAAGTTCGGTAAGGTTGAGAGCGTTATGCCTTTCACCGGTATAAGCAACGGCTTCATCGAGTATGGCGGCAAGTACTTCGGCGCAGTAATCGAGATACCTCCTGTAGAGTTCAGATTCTTCTCTGAGCACAGACGTAACAATTCCATTGAGAACGGTTTTGGACGTGTTCTTCGTGCTATCAATCCTGAACTTGGTATGAATCTTATCAAGATTGAGCGGCCTATTATTTACGACGAGTTCCTTACAAACGAATACAACAAGGTTAACAGCTTACGCGCTTCCTATGAGCACGGGTTCATGACTGAGGACGAGCTCAAGAGCCGCATGGACGTTGTATTTGACAGAATCAACGAGTTGAAGGATCTGAATACCGATGATAAGGTCGTTGATCCCTGCTATTACGTAGTTCTCTTTGGCGAGAACACAAGTCAGCTGAATAATCAGGTATACGAAGCAATGGAAGCGTTCAAGTCAGGTGAGATGTCTCCCAGAAGGCTTGATGATAAAGAACTTGCTATATTCCTTAAATACACTAATGATATTGACTTTGATGAGAAAGAAATTGAAGATGTCGATCCCTCTGAGTACGTGAAATGGGCAATGCCTGACACTGTCAAGGTAAATCCGAGAACCGTTCTCGTCAACGGCATGTATACACACAATTTAAGAACAGTATCATACCCTACGGTTGTCGGCAACGCATGGCTTGCCGGGGCAATGAGCCTTCCTGCAACCAAAGTAGTTGTTAAGGTTCGTCCGATGGACAGCACCAAGGCGGTCAAGGGTATTGACCAGGCATTGCAGGAGTTACGTGGCCAGTATATGGCAACCAGCATTGACTCCAAGCTGATGGAGATTCAGGAGCACATGGATACCTTAGGAACGCTGCTCTCCATGCTTCAGGGCGATAACGAGATACTGCTCAATACAAATATATATGTTACAGGCTACGATTCGTACCTTACAAGAGCATACAAGGGCGAGGACGCTACATTAGATTCCTTCAGAATGTTCATGCAGAGCATGAAGAAGAACATCCGCCGTACTTACAGAGAGAACAGCATAAGGCTTAACGGCCTTGACTTCAACCAGCTGCCTGCTTTTATAGGCTCTCAGGTATCAGCACTTGATTCTTTCGAGAAGGAAGGACGAGGAATTCCTTCAAACACTGTAGCGGCTATATATCCTTGGATATATGCACATGTTTCAGATCAGAAGGGCTTCAAACTCGGTGTTTCGGAAGGTGTTCCGGTATTCATTGATTTCTTCAGACGTGACAGCGAGCGAGTTAACTCGAACATGGTAATCGTAGGTAAGTCAGGTTCAGGTAAATCTTATGCCACAAAGGCGCTTCTTACCAACCTCGCCGCCGATGATTCGAAGATATTCATTCTCGACCCCGAGAACGAGTACACAGAGCTTGCCAAGAACCTTCACGGTAAGTTCATCAATGTCGGCAATGCCCAGTACGGAAGACTTAATCCCTTCCATATCATTATGGCACTTGACGACGAGGATTCAGACGGACCTTCAGGAAGCTATTCAACGCATCTTCAGTTCCTTGAGGAATTCTTCAAGCAGGTTATTCCAGACTGTGACAAGGATGCGCTCGAGTATCTGAACAGTCTGGTCGACAGAATGTATCTGAATCACGGTATTACTGCAGAAACAGATCTTTCTAAGCTGAGACCTGAGGATTATCCGACCTTTGACGATCTGTATGACGAGATCCTTAAGGAATTCCAGATGTCTGATAACGAATATGTCAGACGAATGCTCAGAACTCTGGTCAACTACGTTGCCAAGTTTGCTGAGGGCGGACGTAATGCTAATATCTGGAACGGACCTTCGACAATCACAACAGATGAGAACTTCACAGTATTTAATTTCCAGAGCTTACTTGCAAACCATAACGGTTCAATTGCCAATGCGCAGATGCTTCTGGTACTTAAATACATCGACAACGAGATAATTAAGAACAGGGACTATAACACACGTTACGGCTGCAACCGCAAGGTAATCGTCGTAATCGATGAGGCCCATGTTTTCATTGATACCAAGTATCCTGTAGCGCTTGACTTCATGTTCCAGATGGCTAAGCGAATCCGTAAGTATAACGGTATGCAGATTGTCATTACGCAGAACATCAAGGACTTCGTAGGAAGCGAGGAAATAGCGCGTAAGTCGACCGCAATTATTAACGCCAGCCAGTACAGTTTCATATTCTCACTGGCGCCTAACGATATGGAGGATTTGTGTCAGCTGTATTCTAAGGCGGGCGGAATTAACGAGAGCGAGCAGGAACAGATTATAGGCGCAGGACGAGGACAGGCGTTCACGGTACTGAGTCCTGCAAGCCGTTCATCCTTCAAGGTAGTTGTTCCCGACGATGTAGTGGGAATGTTCAGTAATCCCGATTACGAGAGCGGATACTTTATCGGAAGTGAAGGCGAAGAAGGATGGCAGGAATTCCTGGGCGAATCACCTGAAATCAGAAAGACCAATCTTATCGACAGACTGGCTGAGAAGGAAGAGGAAGAAGAAACCGTAAGACGCGCCAAGCAGGTTGTATTCTTCGAAGAAGACGGAAGCGATGAGGCAGGACTTTTTGGTAATGCCGATGAGAAGGCAGAAAGCATCGTGACCGATGGCTCTGATAATGAGGTATCAGCAAATGAGACCGCAGACGTTAAGGTTGCTAATGATCCTGCAGCTATATGGGCAAGACAGAGCAGCATAGGCGAGGAGACTAAGGAGCTTAGCGAGTTAGTCCGTACTATGGTCGAACTTAATAAGGCGAGTCTTGCAGGCAGTATCAGCAATGCGGCAGACAGCGCAAGAAATCAGAATAATGCAGTGGCTGCAGCACAGAGTATGTCAGGTGTAACAGATTCGAAACTGATAGATGCACTTGATCGCTTCGGTGAGCGTCTTGAGGAATCCAATAAGCGCGGCTTTGAAGTAATTATGGAACTCCTTAAGGACAGAACGGCAGCACCTGCCGTAGTGCCTGTAGCAGCTGAAACCACTGATGAGGAGGACAGCTCTGATGCAACAGAAGGCGTATCCTTCAGACTTGATCTTACTCCTGAAGAGGCTTCTTATGAAGAGCCTGCAGAAGGGGTTGAGGAAGAAGAAACTGGTGATATGGATGAACTTGATCAGATGTTCAGCCAGCTGGCAACCGCTGCAGCAGAAATACCCGATGTTTCACGTATCGATATGATGGGCTATTACAGTGAGAATACCGTGAGCATAACACTTGAGGAGCTTGCAAGTCATATCGCGATTCACAACATTCACTAATAAACTATAAAGACACTAACCGGTATTTAACAGGTTACGAAAGAGGAATAATATATGGCAAAACGTATTCTGGCAATGATCATGGCATTTATTCTGGCTCTGGGCTGTATGACAGGGCTTGACCTGGTGTGCAATGATAACGCAGTAGCAGCACAGGCTGCAGGTGTGCAGAATGAATATCTGCTGGATGAATATCTGCCGGATGAATATCCGCAGGATGAATCGGAGAGTGACGAATCTCAGAAGGAAGATACCGATCAGGATATTGCCAGACGGGAAGCCGGTGTGAAGTTAGTGAATTTGGCAAGAGAAAAAACAAAATACTATATCCTTGCCGTACAGACCGGTGCCACGGGTGGAGATGATGTGGAATACTTTGCCATCAGATATGTTGATGAGAACGGCCAGAAGCGAACAGAGTTTATATTCCCCCATATCGGAGCACGTAAATCAGGCTATGAGCTGGTTGAAACTCTGCTGAGAAAAAATGGTATGACTTCTCCTGCAGTACTGAAGGAGGAAATAGTTAAAAATACCTACGGAGCATATCACCTGTCTGCAGAATCGACTCGGGAGCTGCGTCCAAACACGACAGATGAGTACTTTTTCACCCCTCTCTATACAATGGCAAGTATTGACAGTATTGAGGTGTGTGTTTCTGCCGGCAACTATAACTGGGCTTGTGCAGGCATCAGCTTGTATAGGGTTGATCAGCTGCGCGGTGTCGATATGATGGGATACTATTCTGATGAATACTTTATTGATTTTATCGGAACGACTATGGTCAGAGCAGATTATAACACTAATATAGGCTCAGAGACAACCAGGGGTGTTGTTGCGCGTTTTGAAAAGAACGCAATTCCGTATAAGCTTGACACCACTGCTACAGTTCATGAACTGGCGGAGACATATGCGGTTAAGTTTGATATAGCGCAGACTGCCGGTGCAGGTATTAGTGCGTTTATACAGAGCGCTACAGAAAGAAGAAGTATTTCAGATAGAAACGGTATTGCAGCTTATCAGGAGTGTCTGACTCTGCATATTAAGTACACAGATATCGGAGGTCTGCGCAGGGAACTTGATGTTCCTCTGTGTACTAATTTGCTGTGCTATATTGCTGAGCATATGAATAAACAGGATGAGTATCTGTATGGAATCGGACAGGATTCGGACAGCATTGTTATTCCGCTTACACTTCCCGGCATCACTGTTGAAGCTGACAAGGATTTTGAGGCATTGGATTACATGATGCTTACTTATTCGAATGAGTTTGCAATTAGTACATGTAATCTTGCATATTTAAGAGAAGCGAAACCTGTAAGTAATAAAACCAATGAGTTTGTCGCTATAGATGGTGTACAGTTCCTTCGCTTTATGCCGAATATGGAAGTGGACAGCACGAATAATAAGCTTAAAATCGATTTCACAGAGAGTATTGTTATGTACTACTATGTGGGAAGCAGTGCATACCAGCTTAATTATTCTAATGACCCGAGCAATCCGAGCGCAATGACGATCACAAGTAACTCCTTCAGAATTCACAAAGCAGGGGAAAATAATAAATTCCGAAGCGGAGTTTCGGACGATACTTATCTGGTTGAGCTGGATATTCATAATGTTCCTGATTCACAGACTTTATGTGATATTATAGTTAACCTTGTATATGTCAGCAGAGACGGTCGGGATGTTACATCACGTGATATTATTGTTAATAAGGCTGTGAATGAATTCTATGGCAACTGGGTTACTACTCCCGGAACTTTCGGCGAGACTGGAGCATATCAGATTAAAGCTACGCCGAGCGGCAAATTAACATTTATGGTTTCACTGTCGGGAGTCTCAAGATTTGCTGCTATGAATGTGCGTGTTTCAACTAAAACAGAGAACATGAGTAAGCTTGAGGATGAGGCAAGAAGTAACGACGCAAAGACCGATGCGTTTAATAAACTCAAGAATCAACTTAAGGATGACGACCTTCAGCTCTCTGGCGTGACTATTAAGAAATTCCTTAAGGATGGGCTTGGCGAACTAAACTACAAATATACCGATGAGCTTTTTAGTGCTAACGGAGCGACTACAAGGTGGGATATTGAAAGAACCTGTACACTTGCTGAGACGGATTACGGAAGATATACAGCAGACGGGAAGATGGGTGTCAATGTTCTGCCTGATCAAGACGGTGTGGTTATATACCTTAATGAAGCTAAGCATGTTGAGAATGAGGATAAATTAGACTGGTACGATTACAAATATGAAATGACTTATGCTGAAACAAAGCAGGATTTCGATTACACTAAGCGCAGATGCGCTTATGATATTACAGTCGATGTGCCCAATGATAACGGTAATGATACAGGTATGGGTGATTCGGGCTCCAAGAATCAGTTCTACTTTATGCTTATGTTCGAAACCGGCAAAACCTCAGGTTATGTTTTAGCTAACCAGCAGTTGGCATCAGACAGCTTCAAATCAGGATGTCAGGAGACTTTCACGATATATACTAACTATGATTATGGTGAAGTGGTAGGCGTGAGAATTATTCCTGATGCCCAGCAGGATAATGCGGACATATATGATAAATTAAAGATTGCCGATATTATCATATCAAGACGTGAGGACAGTCTTACGAGAAACTGGATATGTGAGATAAACGACTGGGTTGGAATTGATTACAATGATGACGGTGCTGCTGTTTCTGCCAAGGGACAGAGAGCCAGAAGTGAAGCTGAAATCGCAAGAACCTATTCGGTTGACAAATCAAGTTATGATGCGAATTTTGTATTTGAGATAGCCACAGGAGAATATCCTGAGGGCAAGAATCAGCCCACAGGTGGAATGACCGCTAAAATCAGCTATGTTGATGAAGAAGGATCAAACAAGAGTATTACCGTTGATGTCTATAAGGCGATGTATGAGTACATGAAACTGACGGTACACTATAACAATGGCGAAGGCTTCGCGCAGATTGATCCTGAGAATATGCTTAAGGCGGGTACTTCTAATTATTTTGAACAATCGATTAAGAGAGTTAAAAAACTGGTGAGTATAGAGTTCACATCGCAATTGGCTACAGAGTCAACAATGTGGACGTGTGATAAGGTTGTCGTATCACAGGTTATAGGCGGAACCGGAGGTCTGTATAGAAACGAGAAGGGTGTCAGAGTGCGTGACTATGAAGTCCTGGATGTTGCCAATACAGAAACAGAAACAAGCAAAACACTTAACATAAACAAAGGTGCTCTGGCAGTTAATCCTATTATGTTTAACTTCAACAGCGATGAAATCGACCTGGATTCCGTGGAGACTGTTGTGAATAGTGAAGGCAAAAGCAATGACGATTCTCTGAACATTTATGCCCATCTGATGAATGCAACGGAGAACAGTGGACTTCCTTACAATTTCAGAGATAAAAATGCATATGATTTTGATATGGGAGTCAAAATCAGATACACCTATAATGCAGGAAGAAGAGGTACGAAAACAACTCTTGCACAGTGCGAATTTATGAATTTTAGCAAAACAAGCAATTTGTTCTACTGCGAACTTCCTGCGAAGGGCCTCAAAGAAATAGCATACATGAATCTGGATGCAAAAGAGAAAGACTCATATATGGAACTGGATTCTTCAAACGCAGTTTATGTTGACTACATAATTATTGAGCATGTAAGAGGTGGCGCAATAGTTGGAACCTATAAGGTCGATATGAAGAAACCGGTTAATATTACTTCGGATTACAGTTCTTTGATACCTCGCAAATCATCAGGCGTCGGAGACAAACTTTCGCAGAAGGTAATTCTCTCACTTGGCGGTAAAACTGATACTGTCAAGCTGAACGGCACTATAAATGAAGATAAGTCAGATATAGGTGTGGCGCTCAGATACAAATCGTCTTGGGCGACCAAGGTAGGCATGGACGTTACATATACTACACCGATAAAGTACTTAAGCACTATGTATACTAACGATGGGTATTATACTGTCAAGCCCCACCAGCTTGTTGAAATGGAATTTACACAGAATAATGTGAGTGAGATTGTTGGAGTTGAAGTCTCACGATACAATGTGGCAGCTGAGGTTAACTGTGTCAGTGTATCTACGTATAGTGGCGATTCGGAACAGCCTGATAAGGTATACAACTACTATTCTGAAGAAGGTGCAGCAGTTAAGAATACATCAGCGGAATCTATTGATACGGTTCAGGTCTTTGACAAAAACGGTGGACAATTCACCGAAAAGACGGCAGGATTTTTGTGGATGCAGGTTAATACCGGATCTTCAGATGAATCCTTTGGACAGATTGGGCAGAAGATGCCTGTAAGAGCAGAGATATCATGGGTCGATGAATCAGGCAACAACTGTTTAAGTATTATAGAGGATATCAATGATTATTGTGTGGATGGCAAAGGCATAATGCCCAAAGAAAGTGCAACTATCAGTATTCCTCTGCAAAGATATAGCGCACTGCACTCTATTAATCTGATTCCGTATGATAAGGATTCAATTTTAGCAGTGACATGGCCTCTTGATTCGGTAAGTATAAGTGTTCTTAATCCTGTGAAATCGAAGACGCCTGCCAGCCAGGATAGAGTAGTGGCTACAAAGGTGACAGGAACCCAGAATTTTGCATATGACATGGGGGATATTTTCGTATTTCTTCCGAATAGTACTTACAGCGGCGGAATCAAACTGAATTTTGCAAATATCAGTTTTGGCGGTGTAATGACTTACAATTATACGAGTTTGAGCGGTGACGCCAGATCTCATCAGGAGAATTTCATAGGAGACAAGGACATCAGAGTTGATTCAGGCAGTACTGTAACACTGGAAATTAATTCTGAGGACACGACCTTTGATACAGATAAGTACAAGTTCATTCGCGGCTCATATGAAGACATAGAAGTAGTGGTTCAGGAGGTATATGGCGACACTAATGGTGAGCGTGCTGAGACGATAGACGGTAATGTAACGTTGTATACAATGACCAAAAGCGGATATCAAAGGATTGTACCCGATGAGCATCGGAACGGAACGATGCCTGTTATCTCGAAGATTGAGTTCGTTGGAACAGCAGCAGAGGGCAAGGATGTAGTATACCTTCTTACACTGAGGTCAACTGAGTTCCCGGATCGTTCAATAACCTTCAGAATTACTGTAGCGGGTCTTCTTAAGACAGAAGAAACGGAAATCGGTGAGTTCGTAGATGGCGGAGATGACCAGAGGGATGATGATTGGACAAGTGATGATAACATCCCCAAGGACGAAGACATCCCCGAGAACGAAGACATCCCCGAGAACGAAGACATCCCCGAGAACGATGATAATGTTGAGAACGAGATATAGGAGGAAGACTATGAACAGAGTTATTAGCGGCATATTTAAAAAGTTGATAGTACTTCTGGCAATCACTTCGATGCTAAGCCTGAGTGTTAAGGACCGTAGTGCCAGTGCGTCAGTATACACTATAAAGAATGAAAACAAAGCTGGCGTGCAGCTGTATCATTGGAAGCGTGTGGGGATGAATTATTTTGAAGACTATGAGTCGGGATTCTACCCTGTCATGATAGCTTACCCTTCTAAATATGGATACTTTATTACGGCTGGCTTGAACAGAGCCAAACTTTCGGGAGATGCTAAGGGCGGCTATTACTTCACAAGTACAAATATTGACTGCTTCTACTTGGCGAAGCATGTAACCTCGGCTGGAAAAGCATCAGATTTGGATTTGGTTAAGAATAATCCGGCGTATGTGGCATTAGATGAGGTCCGTGTGGGAGCAGAAGAATTCTATACAACTCAGATTACTAATCCGTGGTGCATAGGAATTAAAGCCGACGGTAGTGGCAATGATCCAGATGTTTTTAATCTATATTTCTCCATGAGTGTTAAAGATAAGATGGATTATAGTCTGAAGATTGTTGATGGTTTCAGAGTAGGATACGGCAATTATTATTCGGGTAAGGCTCATTGGACAGTAAACGCTTATGGTACTGGACAAATCAAGATAAGGCATGTGTGCGGCACTAATAAATATGACTATATAAGAACCTATGACGGTCAGATGAGAAGCTGCTATAAGGGCAGTGACGGATGGGATGTCGGAACATATATGTATATGTATATCGGAAAGGAATACGCGCATACTGTATTGGATGACAGATATACAGTCGAATCCGGGTCGGTATTGAACATAAACGACAAGGATGAGAAAGGCCGTAAAAGTATCTGCATTCTTCCTGAAGGCAGTACCATGATTATTGCTCCCGGTGCGGTAGTAATCGTCAAAGGAATATTTATCTGCAACGGAAGCATTGAGAACTTCGGAACGTTGTTATTATGTGACGGGGCCTATGTTGCAGCAGCTCAGACTGAGCATGTAGGAGCCTGTACGATTCACAACTATGGTGCTCAGGCAAGTGTGAATCTTCCTCAGGATGCTGCGCTTAATTATCTGAAGGATTCATGGCAGAAGGTTCATGATAAGGCCATAGATGGGTCTACTTTGAAGAAGGTAACGGATTATTTTGCAAAGGGTAACGCTGAAGGCAATATGATTATCCGTAAGGGTGCATCTTTGCTGCAGAATTCTAATAGTTATGATCTGACTCTTTTAGGTGGGGCGGAACTTGTTAACCAGGGACAACTGGCTATTTATAGAGACCTGGTGATAAAAGATTCAACGGTTGTCAATTCAGGAGCTTTAAGCTTGGGCTTTGGGTGGCCTGTCGATAGGGATATGCAAAGAGCAATGGTTGTTATCGGTAATACCGGATATATACTTAATGATACGATCAATGTAACTTCTGACACAGCTAAGAGAATAGGGATTAGATTTAGCGAGGCATATTACATTGGTGATAAAAAAATGTGCAGAATCGATGATACAACAAGTACTTTTGACTTAAAGCCATTTAAGCGTTACTCCTCAGACACTATAAAGTTTAAATAATCCCTAACAACCTAAAGAGGCTGCCGTAAGGCAGCCTCTTTTATGTATATATCGAAAGCTGTTACAGCTTTCTTATTCAGTTATTTCTCTTTCTGCATACCAGCGCAACAAGAGGAGCGAGAATGTTATTGGCTCCGTAGATTAACGGGAACGCATTGAAGCTTGCGGTGAACTCGATAGGAAGAATCGCGAAAGCGTTCTGCCCGGGAGCTTCGTTCTGGAGCTCAACACTTACCATATAAAGAGCGAAGATAACGATGTTGGCAATCAGGAAGCCTACGGACCATCTTGTTCTGCTCTTGTCGCGGGCGGTGTCCTTCTTCTCTGCAAAAACAAATCTGTAGATTACTAACATGAAGAAAGCGCTGAAGTAGTTAAGTAACAGCATCACGTTGAAGAAGATATTGCCGTGAGTGAAATCGACAGTGAATACACCGTACAGGACGCCTGCAAAACCGCAGCAGCCAACGAGGTAGCTAAGAAGGTGGAACAGGCGGAAGTAGGATACAAGCTCGGCTGAAGCACTGATGCGCTGACTTGCCCTGATACGCTCACCGTAGCAGATGGCGAGAATTCCAACCAGTACAAAAAGTGCGCCGCCTAAGGCGATGTCAAGCGGGAACAGAGGAGAAAGATAACCCTCAATAATACGAGCGTACTGACCGCTTAACCAACCGAAAGCAATGTAGAGGATGACTGAAGCGCCAAGGATGATGGTAATGACGCCGTTTATCTTCCAGATGCGGAAACGTTTAACACAGTCAGCGGCTCTGTAAGCTGCATAGGTATATGCAGCAAGGTATATATAAATCAGAGTGGTAACGATAAACGGAGCCATGCGCATAAATTCAACAACCGCGCGCGCAGGGTCGTTGCTGGCAATGCTGCCGATCATATTGCAGAGCTCGAATACGAACTCCCACATGCATAAGGCACCGGGAATAAAAAGTATGATAGAGAGAATCGAATAAAATCTGCGTTCTTTGTTCATCAGTATTCTACCCACATAACGAAGTCGCCCCCGTCCCTTTCGTTGAGATAAAGATGCTCTAAGGTGAAGTTACCTTCAGTATCGTTAAGTGTGATAAGCGCACCGCCAATAAGATCGAAATCCTCTGAGTATTCGATGCCGGCTTCTTCGCCTAAATCTACGTGAGTGATATAGAGCTCAGAACCGGACTTCACGCCGAAGCTGTATACGATGCCGTCGCTGTTGGTGTAGGTCCAGTCGCTTGAATGGGCATGTCCCATAAACGCTGCCTTGACATTGTTCGCAAGGAATACATCCTCTGTCGAAGCTGCGTACTTGGAGCTTCCGAAGCCCTCGTGCTTAAAGAACTTGTGCTTAAGCTCCGCGCCTGCCTGAATGGCATCGAAGTTATCGGGGCCGTCCTTCTGAGGAATATGATAGAAGCAGATGACGGGAACCTCTGCGCCGACGAGCTCGTGCTCTGCGCTCATCCATTCGTACTGGTCGTTGCGGATATAGTCGTAGGTAAGTCCGAGATCGGCTGCGCCGTTTCTGTAGCTTGCGCCGCTGTCGAGCTGTGTGAGCTGCCAGCAGGTGTTGCCGTCTGCATCGTTAAGATTGATTATGTAGTTGCAGCGCTCATGCACGTTGTCATTGTCAACCTCGGTATAGAGCGAGTAGGGTGCATTGAGGAACTGCTCACTGATCCAGTTGGGATTGTACTTGTTCTCGCGGTCGTGATTGCCCCAGACCATGGCATACGGAATTCCTACATCCTCCATGAAATCAATGAAGCTTTTAACAGCGACCTTGTCGGCAAGCATGAAGGTGTCGCCGGTTACTTCTATAAGGTCAACATGTCCAGCGTGAGCAATAGCCTCATCGATGACCTTTTTGAGATACCGCTTGGAACCGTATTCGGCGTCGCCAATCTGTGTGGCGCCGTTCCAATGGATGTCCGTAAGCTGCAGAATAGTGAAGCCGTCCTGATAATCCAAGGTCTTCACATAGTCGCCAAGATGTGTTCTGTAATCGATTGTCTCGTGCGAGCAGCCTCCCAAAACTGACACAACAAGTCCAAGCGTTACAAGAAGTGCAATAATTCTGTTACGCATATAAGTTCCCCTCTGATAAAAAAACATTTGCAGTCACATAGTGTGACATCATACGCATTTCATTATATAAGATGGGAAATAGAATTTACAGTAGTTTTATTATTTTTTAAAGAATATTTGTGCTATCATAAAATCAGACAATTTCTGAAAGGAATAAGGATTATGGCGTACATCGAGCTTAAAAATGTTACAAAAGAATACCATATGGGCGAAGTGACCATCAAAGCGGTCGATGGCATTGAGCTTAGCATAGAGAAGGGCGAATTCGCCGTAATCGTCGGACCGAGCGGGGCAGGCAAGACAACAGTCCTCAACATGCTCGGAGGTATGGACAACTGTACTTCCGGCGAGATAAGGGTCGGAGGCGAGGAGGTCAACACCTATTCAAAGCGCAGACTGGCCAAGTACAGACGTGACGATGTCGGCTTCGTGTTCCAGTTCTATAACCTGATTCAGAACCTGACCGCAGAGGAGAACGTCGAGCTTGCGGCACAGATATGCAGTAATCCTCTCGATGCGAAGACGGTGCTTAAGGATGTCGGGCTGGAGGAACGAATGCAGAATTTCCCTGCACAGCTTTCAGGAGGCGAGCAGCAGCGCGTTGCGATAGCGAGGGCGCTTGCCAAAAATCCGAAGCTTTTGCTGTGTGACGAGCCCACGGGCGCGCTCGATTATAACACGGGCAAGCAGATACTTAAGCTTCTTTGGGACATGTCCAGAAAGAATAACATGACAGTAGTTGTAATTACGCACAATCAGGCAATAGCGCCGATGGCAGACCGAGTTATCAGAATTAAGAACGGACAGTGCAGCGGAATGGTTCGCAATGCATTTCCCAAACCTATAGAAGAGATTGAGTGGTAACGTATAGCGAAGGCAATAAAAGCGCACAGGGTGCGCGAAACGGGAGAATAGTCAGTGAGAAAAAGAGCTTATCATAAGGACATACGGCGCGAGATGGCGCACAGCTTCGGCCGTTTCCTTTGTATATTTCTGATTTCGGCTTTAGGCGTAGCGTTCTTCACCGGAATCAGAGTGTGCGAGCCTGACATGCAGAAGTCGGCAGACGTGCTGTTTGACGAGACGGATCTTATGGACGTACAGGTCGTCTCGACGGGCGGACTGACGGACGATGACATTGCAGCCATCAGAGAAATTGAGGGCGTAGAAACGGTTGTCGGCGCGTATTCAATAGATGTTCTTGAGCACACGGAGGGTGAGCAGAACGTTATCAGGGTCATGTCACTTCCCTCTAAGCTTAACCGTCTCAAGGTGGTTGAGGGCCGTCTGCCCGAGAAGGTGGACGAGTGCGTGATTGACCGAAAGCTTACGGGCTTCTATGCACAGTACGGAATCGGCGATAAGATCGATATTGAAGAGGACGGCGACGGGAAGCAGCTCGCCTGCCATTCCTACAACATAGTCGGAATAGTCACATCACCCTTATACCTTGATTTCTCGCGAGGCTCATCGAAGCTTGGAAGCGGCTCGGTGTTAGGCTATATAGTTATTCCTGAGGCGGATTTCACACAGGATTACTACAGCACGGTATATCTGAGCGGTGTGGGGCTTAAGGAGAAGCTCAGCTACACAAAGGAATACGACTCTGCAGTTGACGAAATAATAGACGGAATCGAGGACATAGCTGACGTACGATGCGCAGCAAGGCAGACACAGCTTAGGAATACGGCTGACGAGAAGATAGCAGACGCAGAGGCAGAGCTTAATGACGCCAAACGTGAGCTTGATGAGAAGCTGGCCGATGCGCATGCTGAGATAGACGAGAAGACAAAGGAGCTTGACGATGCGAAGCAGAAGCTCGCAGACGCACAGCAGGAGATTGCAGACAAAAAGCAGGAGCTTGAAGACGGTGAGAAAGAAATAGCGGAGAATGAGCAGAAGCTTGTCGACGCAAGGACTGAGCTCGATGACAGCTGGGCTGAGTACAGGTCAAAGCTTCGCAATCCCGTCAACGAGGTCAGACTGCAGATTATAGATTTTAAGCAGCAGATTAAGGATGCCAAGGCTTCGTTTGAAGCAGGCAGGGCATATATGACACCTGAGCAGGTCGCAGCAACTGAAGCACAGCTTGTGGCCATGGACGCGCAGCTTGCGCAGGCGGAGTCGGACTATGCCGATGCCTTCGCGGTTGTGCGAAGCACCTATCAGAAGCTCAAGAAGGCTGAGAAGGAATACGAGGACGGAGTGCAGGAGCTTGCTGACGCCAAAGTCGAGATAGAGGATGGCAGAGTGAAGCTTAAAGACGCCGAGGCTGAGATTGCCGACCACAATGCCGAGATAGCCGACGGTGAGCAGAAGCTTAAGGAGGCCAACGAGGAGCTGGAGACAAGCGAGACCGACGCCCGCGCTAAAATCGCTGACGCTGAGGAGGAGCTCGACAAGGCCAAAAAGGATGCGGATGAGCTCATCAAGACTCCTACCTGGTATGTCTTAAGCCGTGATTATGTGACCAGCGTATCAGAGTTCGGACTCAATGCTAACAAGATTGGTGCTATCGGCAAGGTATTCCCCGTAATATTCTTCCTTGTCGCTATTTTGGTATGCCTTACGACCATGACCAGAATGGTTGAGGAGCAGCGTATACATATCGGAACAATGAAGGCTTTAGGCTATTCCAATTTCGCTGTCGCCTGGAAATACATCATATACTGCCTCCTTGCAAGCGTTCTCGGAAGCGCATTCGGAGCAGTTGTCGGCGAGTACATTCTGCCGTATTGCATTATTAACGCTTATTACATACTGTACGACAACATTCCTTACCTTGAGCTGGGCATCGATGTTAAGCTCTCAGTTCTGGCCGGAATTATTTCGTGTGCGTGCACTCTGTTCGCCACTGTTCTTGCAAGCTACCGCGCAACGCACGAGAAGGCTGCGGAGCTTATGCGCCCTGTGGCACCCTTGCCCGGCAAGCGCGTGTTCATGGAGAACATAGGCTTTATCTGGAAGAAACTCAATTTCTCAATGAAGGCGAGTGTGCGCAACCTGCTCCGCTATGCCAAGAGATTCTGGATGACAGTCATCGGAATCGGCGGATGTATGGCGCTTATGCTGGTGGGCTTTGGACTGCACGATTCCATATTTGCCATTATTGACAATCAGTTCTACAGAATCATGGTCTATGACGGCGTGATTTCCTTAAATACCGGTGATGAGGAGGCTGTAGGTGAGTTAAAATCCTTCGTCGACAGGAATCTTGCTATTAAGGAGAATCTTCTCATGCATCAGGCTGCGACCAATGCGGGTAGCACAGGTGTTGAGAAGGAAGCGTATATTGTAGTGCCTTCTAAGGTTGAACACTTTGGAGATTATATTTACCTCGGAGACCGAAAGAGCGGCGATACGCTGTCGCTTGGCAACTACACGGACGGAGTCGTACTCAACGAGAAGCTCGCGAACCTGCTGAATGTCGGGGTCGGCGATACGATATACCTGACTGACGATGACAACGCGCGGCTTAACTGCAAGGTTGCCGCGATAACTGAGAACTATGTATACAACTATGTGTACATGGTTCCGCAGATGTATGAATCACTGTTTGGCGAGGCGCCTGAGTACAACGTGCTTTATTTCAATGAGAGCGAGGGACTGTCAAAAGAGAGTGAGGACGATTTCGCGCGCAGCGTGCTTCTGATGGACGGCGCATCGGGAATCAGTCTCTCTCAGGATTCTGCGGACACGATATACGATATGATGAGCAGTCTGAATTTTGTGGTATACGTGCTTGTAATTGCGGCCGCTCTTCTGGCATTCGTTGTGCTTTATAACTTAAGCAATATCAATGTCAATGAGCGAAGACGCGAGCTTGCGACCCTCAAGGTGCTCGGCTTCTACGACAAGGAAGTCTCGGCCTACGTATACAGAGAGAACATTATGCTCACGGTTATAGGCGCAGCTATCGGCGTTGTCATGGGAATCTTCCTGCACCGCTATGTAATTCTCACGGCAGAGGTTGACATGACCTTCTTCGGAAGGCAGATCAAGCCGCTCAGCTATCTGTATTCGGTTGTCCTGACCTTTGTGTTCGCAGCTCTTGTCAACTGGGTAATGCATTTTAAACTGAAGCGCATAGACATGGTTGAATCCTTAAAGAGTATAGAATAATAGCAATTTGCTATATATGCATTAGCATGACCTGTCTTGATATCGTGCATTATCGTGCATTACGATACCGAGGCGGGTCAACGCAGAAGACGGCGCAGTGGATTAACGTGTGGTCTTCTTAGCTTCGCTGGTCGGGGAAGCTTAGCCTAAGAAATACGAATATTCATTGCTACTCTAGGAAACAGGCCTGCGAGGGAGAGAATAATGTAATGGATAAAGAGTATTTGAAAGGGTATGAGAATCAAAAAGAGCTCGTGATCGACATCGTGAATAAGGCATTTCTTACACGGTATACGGGCCAAGCAACAATAGAAATCATTTCTGACAGGGCGTTTGCTATTAAAGAGCAGCGTAACCGGACTTTTTATTGGAAAAACCTGAATTCTTTTGATGGGCAGACCATGATCTGGATATCTGAGGCCGACTGGGATCGGCATTTCCATGATGAAACCGTTTGGGACAGAGTTTATTTTTCTATGCCTGATATGGCTGTTGTTCAGTTCACAAACAGTAGCAGTAACCAAAATGTTATATCCTGTACGGTGGCAACACCGACAGAGTCTATGAACTATCATATACCTACAATTACAGTTCACGGAGCGAAGGCGATAGCGCTTATGCACGACATTGTCGCCAGATTCGTGAAACAAAATCACAACGCGTGATTTAACACGTGATAAAGCGACGGCCACCCCGAGACCGCCGCTTTCTTTTTACTTGAAAAATGGAGATTTATGATATATAATCTTCTTGTCTGTAAATCAGATGATTTCGTTTCAAAAACCAATTCGTTAAAGTTCAAACGATTCGAGTTTATCAATTTTGTTTCCCAGATTGCACACATATATTGGAGGTAAATATGAATTTTGAAGAGATGTCTCTTACCGACCTTAAGAATTTTGCTAAGGAGAAAGGATTAAAGGGCTATTCGGCACTTAAGAAGCAGGAGCTTATCGAACTGTTAACCGAGGCTACCAAGCCTGTATCAACTGACCCGATGGCTAATGCAGTTGCGGAGGAGAAGGCACCTAAGGCGCCTGCAGCAGAAAGAGGAGAGAGACCTGCAGCAGAGGACAGACCCGTAAGAAGCGCACAGGCAAGACCTGCGGCACCCGCTACAAGACCTGCGCCGACAGGAAGACCCATGCAGCAGGGAAGACCTATGCAGTCAGGACAGCAGATGCGTCCAACCCAGGGAATTCCTTCACAGAGACCTATACAGCCTCAGCCCCGTCCCGACGGAGCAAGACCTGCACCTGAAGGCGGTGTGAGCATTCGCTACGACGGAACCCGTCCTCAGGGCAATCCTCAGTACAATGCTCAGTATAATGCGGACAGACGTCCCGACGGGGCAGTGTCTGCAGACCAGAGACGCGCATCCGATGCGGTAAGCGGCAGAATCGTTTCTACAACTAAGATTACAAGCGAGGAGCGCAAGGCATTAGACCCGACGATTTCTCCTGAGATAGAGCAGCTTGACAGCGGCGATACCAAGACCGGTATTCTGGAGGTTATGGCTGAAGGCTACGGCTTTATCAGATGCGACAATTTCCTTCCCGGCGAGAACGATGTTTATGTGTCACCTGCACAGATACGTAAGTTTAACCTTAAGACAGGTGATATCGTGACCGGTAACACAAAGGTAAGATCTGCGACAGAGAAGTTCTCTGCACTTCTGTATGTGAAGACCATCAACGGTATCCATCCTGCAGAGGCAGCCAAGAGACCCAGATTTGAGGATCTCACACCTATTTTCCCGAACTTCAGACTGCACCTTGAGACACCCGGCTGCTCACCTGCAATGAGAATTGTTGACCTTCTCTCACCTATCGGCAAGGGACAGCGTGGTATGATTGTATCCCAGCCTAAGGCAGGTAAGACGACCCTGCTCAAGCAGATTGCGACAGCACTTACCAAGAATTATCCCGACCTTCACAT
>X415_White_Rhinoceros__coassemble_94_pt1 | contig 27108 bp, 20 predicted proteins | sample X415_White_Rhinoceros__metabat2_high_PE_001 | metagenome-assembled genome bin X415_White_Rhinoceros | reverse complement strand
TCGTTTCAATTGTTCAGGAAGCGGGCCGCATATCCTTAGCCTTGGTAAGCCGGGATTTATACGTCCCCAATATCCCACATGGCAGCCCCGCTTTCAGTCAAAAGACTTACGCCACACCCGAGCCTAAGGGGAGGCAGGGCAGAAAGTGGCGTGGAGGTATAAATGTTATATTTCATTTTTGCGCGTCAAACTTTACGTAGCGTCAACTTTGACGCGGAATATTCGCTAAGGCTCGGGTGTGGCGTGAATCTTTTTGCTGCATAAAGTATGAATTTTACTATCCTGATATATCAGATATTTAACCTTGCAAGGGGGCAGACTACAGATATTAACCTTGTCTTGTGAACAATTGAAACGAGCAGGTGCGGCCGAGCATACCTGAGGACACTCGCGCCGTGTCTGAGTCGCAAAAAATAGGCTCGGATGCATATACGTGTTACGACACGGATATGTATCCGGGCCATTTTTTCACGACGAGTTAGCGGCGAGGGTCCTCTAAAGGGGGGGCGCAAGGCCGCACCGCAGCGAGTTTCACGTTCACGAGACAAGGTTAATATCTGTAGTTTGCCCTCTGCAAGGTTCATAGTGCTAAATATCAAGCCGACAAAATTCATACCTTATGCACAAAAAGATAGGGATTGCGAAAGAAATCCGTTGTTTCACATTTTCTGTTATGTTAAGATTGAAGTAGGGTTTTAGGTCCCTGTATAGAAATATTAGGAGGGTTTACAGATGAGAGAGGATTTGAACGCATTGTTCACTCCCTGGAAGATCGGCAATTGCGAGATCAAGAACCGAATCGTCATGACATCTATGGGTGGAACGTCGATTTTCGGCTGGCTTGAGCCTAATCATTATGATGAGGAAGCAGCTAATTTCCTTCTTGAGAGAGCAAGAAACAATGCAGGACTGATTCTGCCCGGTATCGCACCAATCAGAGACACTCTGGGCGGCAAGTGGCTTTATCAGGGCAAGGGTAAGTACAAGAAGTTAAAAGAGCTCATGGACGAGATTCATAAGTCGGGCTGTAAGATGTTCGTTCAGCTTACCGCCGGTTTCGGACGTTCCATGGCTATCAATGACATCATGGTTAAGTGTCTGAAGAATAAGGCACTCGGAACAGTTTTGAAGCCTGTGCTCAATGTAGAGTACCTCACTGCGAGCTGCAGCGCGACTCCCAACAGATGGGAGGACACCTGCATGTCCAGACCTCTTACCCGCAAGGAGATAAAGGACATGGTTGAGGGTTTCGCAAGGACTGCGAAGCTGTGTCAGGAGGCAGGCGTTGACGGTGTAGAGATTCACGCTGTTCACGAGGGATACCTGCTTGACCAATTTACCATGAAATACACGAACTTCCGTACCGATGAATACGGCGGAAGCTTTGAAAACAGATACAGATTCCCCGTTGAAATTGTACAGGCGATTAAGAAGGAATGCGGCAAGGATTTCCCTGTTTCGTTACGATACTCAGTAGTATCCAAGACTAAGGGATTCGGTCTGGGCGCACTTCCGGGCGAGGAATACGAGGAAGTCGGACGTGATATGGAAGAGTCTGAGAAGGCTGCCAAGTACCTTCAGGATGCAGGCTACGATATGCTTAACTGCGATAACGGAACCTACGATGCCTGGTACTGGTCACATCCCCCGATGTATATGGACCAGAACTGTAACCTTGAGGATGTTAAGCACATTAAGAAGTTCGTTGACATCCCCGTGGTATGTGCAGGCCGTATGACACCCGAGGCTGCAGCAGCTGCCATCGCAGCCGGCGAGCTCGACGGAATGGGCGTTGCGCGTCAGTTCCTGGCTGACCCTGAGTGGGTAACCAAGCTTATGAATGATGATGTGGCTTCGATAAGACCCTGCATCTGCTGTCATAATGCATGCTTCAACATGGCTCATTATAAGGGCGTCGGTAACGATCAGGATCTTTCTGATAACCAGGGCATGGCAAGATGTGCCGTTAACCCTCAGACCATGCAGCATAACAAGTATAAGATTGTTAAGACTACTGCTCCCAAGAAGGTTGCCATTATCGGTGCAGGTATCGGCGGCATGGAAGCAGCCAGAGTTCTTAAGAAGCGCGGACATCAGCCTGTGATTTTTGAGAAGAGCGACCGCACCGGCGGTGTATTCAATGCAGCAAGCGCACCTTCCTTCAAGGAGAAGGACAGAGAGCTTCTCGCTTGGTATTCTAAGGAGCTTAAGGATCTTGGCATTGAGGTTAAGTTCAATACGCAGATTAATTCTTTAGAGGACCTTAAGGATTTCGATGAAATCATTGTTGCGACAGGTTCGGCTGCCAACAGACCTCATATTGACGGAATCGACAAGACTGTTGAGGCTACTGATTACCTCTACGGCAAGGAAGTAGGACATAAGGTTATTATCATCGGCGGCGGTCTTACCGGCTGTGAGATTGCATACGATCTGTACCGCAAGGGACATGAGCCCGTAATCGTTGAGATGAAGAACGACCTTATTGCCGTCAAGGGCGTATGCCTTGCCAACAGCTCATATCTTCGTGATTTCTTCGCACTCAACAAGGTTGAGGATCACCTTGATACAAAGCTTAAGAAGGTTAATGACGGCGGCGTTACCGTTACGGACGCTTCCGGTAAGGAATTTGATATCACCGGTGATACGGTTATCGCATCAATGGGATATCACTCAACACCTCTTTTTGCTGAGAGCAGAAGAGTACATCATGTTGGTGACTGTAAGAAGGTCGGCAATCTCCGCACTGCTATCTGGCAGGCATGGGACGTTGCCATGAAGATTTGATAATAAAGGGGGGCATAAGCAGATATGTATCAGTATAAAATGAAACTCACCGATGAGCAGAAGGCTATTCTGAACGGCTCAGAGGGCGAAGTTAAGGCCAAGGTCATGGAGACCATTGTCCGCTACGGTGACATGTTCGAGGCAACTGAACTCGTTAAGGTTACCCACGGCGAGGGCCATCTTGTTACATCCTTCGGACTGTCGCTTTTAAAGCCCGTATACAGAACAATGGACGAGCTCATTGCCGCAGGACTTAAGGTAGAAGAAGGCTTCACGATGGATCCCAGACCCGTTGATTTTGCCAATGTTAAGTGTTCACTTCTCGACAAGGCTCTGTTCTCAACTATCCTCTACGGCAAGCAGAAGGATTACGAGGAGCAGCTTAAGAAGCTCGGCCTTGTAGATAAGGATGCTTTCAGCTGTGCATGCTATTTTGATGAGATGGGCAATATTCCCAAGAAGGGCGATATTCTCTCATGGGCAGAGTCAAGCGCGGTTAACTACGCTAACTCAGTATTAGGCGCACGCTGTAACCGTAATTCCGGTATGATTGATATCTTCGGATCAATAATCGGTTATGTTCCCAAGTTCGGTCTTTTGACCGATGAGGGACGTAAGGCTAAATGGAAGGTTATCGTTAACACAACCAAGAAGCCTATTCCCCAGATTCTCGGTTCTGCTATCGGAATCAAGGTTATGGAGGATGTTCCTTACGTTGTAGGTCTTGATAAGTGGATTGATACAGAGCTCAATGACGCGACCAAGTCATATCTCAAGGATTTTGGTGCAGCTACGGCTTCTAACGGCGCAGTAGGACTGTATCACATTGATAAGATTACTCCTGAGGCAGTTGAGCAGGGCGAGTCACTGCTTGTTCCTGATTATAAGGAGTACATTATCGATGACGCTGAGCTTGAGAGAGTTTATAAGTCATATCCTGTTATGTGGAAGGAGCCTGACAAGGACGGCAACCTCGCCTTCATCGGATGCCCTCATCTGTCAATGAACCAGCTCAATGAGTGGTCAGACAGGATTATCAACGGTCTTAAGGCTACAGGTCAGAAGAAGGTTACCTGCCAGACAGTTCTGTGCACAGCACCTCCCGTCCGCAAGGAATTCGAGAAGACAGCCAAGTACAGAGAGCTTATTGCTACAGGCGCGACCGTAACCTCCATCTGCCCGCTTATGTATACATCCAATCCGCTTAGCAAGAGGAAACGCATCATGACGCCTTCCAACAAGCTGAGGACCTATTCAATGGCCAGATACTATAAGGATGATGAGCTTCTGAACTACATCATCGGGAAGGAGAACTGATATGAAGACATTTACGGGACGCGTCATTAATGGCGGCTATTACAAGGGTGAAGCAGTTGTTTCACATCAGGGTGTCAATACTCTCGCTACCTTCCAAAGCTCAGCTATATCCCATGCTAAGCAGGTAAATGTTGCAGATCAGAACAACCCTGACATATTCCAGAAGAACATCACGGGCAAGGCACTGTGCCTCCCTCAGACAATCGGCTCGACTACAGGTGGCATGGTTATTCAGGTTATCTGCTCAATGGGCATTAATCCTGCATGTATGCTGTTCTCAGAGCACATCGATTCACTTGCGGGCGCAGGCGTAATTCTGTCGGTTGTATGGGAGAATACCAAGATGATCGCTATTGACCAGCTGGGTCAGGAATTCCTCGATACCGTCAAGACGGGCGATATTATTGAGGTTAAGGAAGACGGAACAGTAACGATACTTTAATTTGCATATTGTGAAGTCTTATAGTACAATTAAATAGAATTTACTGAAAGCAAAAACGCCGGAGTAATGTCCGGCGTTTTGTCTGATTAACGGAGATGATTCTATGAATATAATCGTTGTAGGATGCGGTAAGGTTGGACTTGCTCTTGTTGAGCAGTTAGCCAAGGAGGGACATGACATTGCGGTAGTTGATAACAATGCTAACCGCTTAAAGTCTGTGCTTACCAATCTGGATGTTATGTCATATGTCGGTGACGGCACAAGCTTCACCACACTTAAGAACGCGGGAATTGAGAATGCCGACCTGATGGTAGCAGTTATGGATTCCGATGAGATGAATCTGCTGTGCTGCGTTATCGCTCAGAAGGTAGGTCATTGCCGCACTATTGCGCGTGTGCGCAATCCCATATACAGCCCTGAGATTGAATTCCTGAAGAAGGAACTTGATATCTCAATGATCTTCAACCCTGAGATGGCTGCGGCAGAGGAGATTTCAAGAATCTTCAACTTCCCTTCGGCTGTTTCAATCGATGTTTTCTCAAACAGAAGAGTTGAGATGGTTCACTTCAAAATCAAATTTGATTCCAAGTTCAGCAATCTGAAGATTGCCGATATCAGAGCCAAGTATCACTGTCAGGTCCTCGTCTGCACTGTTAAGCGCGGCGATAAGGTCATGATTCCCGGCGGTGATTTCATCCTTGAGGAGGGCGATGAGGTCGGAGTAGTCGGAGCCCGTCCCGACATCACTGATTTCTTCAGAATGTTCGGTGTAGGTACCAAAAAGATTCCCGATGCCATGGTTGTCGGAGGCGGTAAGATCGGTTACTACCTTGCCAAGAGCCTTCTTGAAAGCGGCATCAGAGTCAAGATTATAGAGGTCAACATGGACCGCTGCAATTTCCTCGCAGAGGCACTTCCCGGAGCTGATATCATCAACGGTGACGGTACCGACAGAAACCTTCTTATGGAGGAGGGACTTGCGAACGCATCAGGATTCGCGGCACTTACAAGCCTTGACGAGGAGAACATTCTCTTAAGTCTGTATGCTAAGCCCAGAGTGCTCAGTAAGACCGTGACCAAGATTAACCGAATCAATTATGAGGAGGTTATCGACCAGCTTGACCTTGATATTATTATCAATCCCAATACGATATCCACAGAGCTTATCGTTCAGTTCGCCCGCTCAATGGAATACACTCAGGATTCCAATATTGAGAATTACAGAAGAATAGGCGACGGCGGAGCCGAGGCTATGGAATTTGTTGTTAAGGAGAGTTCTGAGGTAGTAGGAATTCCTCTCGGTGCGCTCAGAAGGAAGAAGGATGTCCTGATTGCCTGCATCAACAGAAACAACAGAATTATTATCCCTGCCGGCGGCGATGCTATAGAGATAGGCGACCGTGTAATCGTGGTTCATACCACTTCGGATATTAACAACATTGATGATATTCTTGAATAAGCGGTAAGCATCGGAGGCTATCTTATTTATGAATTACGGAGTAATTTTTTATATTCTCGGCTGGATTTTAAAGGCTGAAGCCGGCTTTATGATGTTCCCGTTCATAGTCGGACTGATATACCGTGAGGATACGGCTTACAGCTATCTGATTACAGCGGCGATATGTCTTCTGGCAGGCATTCTGATGTCACTAAAAAAGCCCGCCAAGGGAGGTCTCTACCTCAAGGAAGGCTTCTTTGTCGTAGGACTCGGATGGATACTGATGTCATTATTCGCAGCGATTCCTTTTGTGCTTTCAAAAGAAATCCCGCATTACATGGATGCTGTTTTTGAGTCAGTTTCAGGACTTACGACGACAGGCGCATCAATACTTTCTGATGTCGAGCACATAAGCCACGCCGGCCTGTTCTGGCGAAGCTTTCTGCACCTGTTGGGCGGCATGGGCGTATTTGTTTTCTTATCAGCCCTTCTGCCTATGCTCGGCGGCAACTCAATGAACCTTATGAAGGCCGAGTCTACGGGTCCTTCCGTCGACAAGCTTGTTCCTAAGCTTAAGACCACGGCAGCCATACTGTATGCGATATATCTTGGTATGGGCGCAATTGAGTGCATTATCCTGCTATGCCTTAAGATGCCTTTATTTGACAGTCTGCTGCTTACCTTCGGAACCATCGGCACCGGCGGTTTCGGTATTCTCAACTCAAGCATCGGTTCCTATTCACCTGCAGTCCAGTGGGTCATCGGAATCTTCATGATGCTGAGCGGTGTCAACTATGCGATGTATTTCCTGATACTGAGCAGAAAGTTCAAGGCTGCCTTCAAGCTCGAGGAAGTCAGATTATACTTCTTTGTTGCTGTTTCGGCAGTAGTGCTCATCGTGCTCAACTTAGGTTCGTTTTATCCGACCCTCAGTGAGACCATAAGAGCTGCTTTCTTCCAGGTATCATCACTGATTACTTCAACAGGTTATTCGACTACTGATTTTGATTTGTGGCCGGAATTTAGCAAGTGCATACTTCTTCTTGTAATGCTCATGGGTGCCTGCGCGGGCTCAACGGGCGGCGGTATCAAGATGTGCCGTGTGCTTATCCTGTTCAAGAGCGGCAAGAAACAGATTCAGATGCTCATTCATCCGAGAGCAGTCAAGAAGATCTCGATGGATGGCAATGTAATCGAGCATGACACGGTCCGCGCGACCAACGCATACATCTCGATGTTCTGTATTATTTTCGCTATTTCGGTACTTTTGGTTTCAATTGACGGCGCCGATTTCACGAGTAATTTCACGGCGGCGCTCGCCACACTTAACAATATGGGTCCGGGACTTAATGCGGTCGGACCTACATGCAATTTTGGATTCTTCTCAGATTTCTCAAAGCTTGTCCTCGTATTTGACATGCTTGCGGGACGTCTTGAGATATTCCCCATGCTCCTTCTTATAACACCCAGAAGCTGGCGTAAGAACTTATAAAGAAAGAGAGACCTGTAATGAGCCTTCACATTGAGATTGGTGACCTTAAAAAAGTATCAGAGGACCTTATAAGCTGTCCTCTTGGGACTAATCTTATGGAGGCTCTTTGTTTTTGCAAAATAGACCTGCCCTTTGTCTGCGCGGGAGCGGGAACCTGCGGCAGGTGCAGAATAAAGCTTCTGGAAGGCGAGGCGCCTCTTACGGATGCCGAGAGCAGGCTTTTAAGCGCGGAAGATATTGAGGCAGGTATACGTCTCGCATGTCAGGTTGAGGTTACGGGCGGACTTGTCATAGAGCTCTTGGACGATGCGGATATGGCCGTTCCAAAGACATATATCACCCAAAAGGAAGCAGCGGCAAGCTACAGCTTCGCCATAGATATCGGTACTACCACAATTGCGGTCGCTGCGGTCAATGATGCAACAGGTGAAGTGTTTGATGAGTACACCGGTCTGAACCATGAGAGAAGCTATGGAGCGGATGTCATTTCGAGAATACTTGCAGCGCTGAACGGCTACGGTCCCAGGATGAGAGACCTGATTATAAATGACATAGACACTGCGATAGGGGCTATTGTTGAGCGTAACAGCCTCCGTGTTGAAGGACTTAACAGAATAGTAATTGCAGGCAACACAACTATGCTGCACATATTTGCGGGATACTCCCTTGAGGGGCTTGCGACAGCACCTTTTACTCCTGTTACGTTAGAGCTCACCAAAACCGATTCTGGTATTATGCTTCCGGGAATCTCGGCCTTTGTCGGAGCGGATATAGTGGCAGGCATGTATGATACCGGAGCCTTTAGCGGCGAGGACATAAGCCTTTTTATTGATCTTGGTACTAACGGGGAGATGGCGCTCGGCACCAAAGACAGGATACTCGTAGCTTCTACAGCGGCGGGACCTGCGTTTGAGGGAGCTTCGTTAAGCTCAGGAACCGGTTCCGTGCCCGGAGCAATCTCTGACGTCCACCTTAGCGATGAGGACGATGAGGAGCCGATAACCCTGACCCTGATAGAAGGCTCTGATAGCATTACGGGAATATGCGGAAGCGGAATCATTGCGCTTGCGGCTGAGCTTAGGCGGAACGGACTTCTCTCAGAGGAGGGAAGACTTGATGAGAGACTTGGCGGAAGACTTAAGCTCACTGAGGACGGACGCATCAAGGTGACCCAGAAGGACATCCGCGAGCTGCAGCTTGCCAAAGCGGCGATAAGAGCAGGTATCGAGACGCTGATGTTCACCTACGGTATCACAGCTGATGAGATAGATCACGTATATCTCGCCGGAGGCTTCGGACAGGGCGTGGATGTAGCTAAAGCGGCGGCTATCGGACTTATTCCGGCGGAGCTTATAGACGTGACTAAAGCCGTAGGCAACACTTCACTTAAGGGTGCGGTAAGATTTATACGGGAGCCTGACGCACAGCAGAAGCTTAGTGCGATAATAGCTGCCTCAGGTGAAGTAGTGCTCGCTGACAATGAGTATTTTTCTAAGGCATTTATGGCTAATATGGATTTCCCTAAACTGTGAAAAAGAGGATAACCGGTAATTCCATGTAACAGTTTGGTAATAAAAAGTAATAGAAAGACAATACGGATTAATACAAACGTTTTATTTCTGCCAATGTTGTGCCCATTTCCATGTATAGAATGGAGATGAGCACAATTTTTTTGGGAGTTTTATATGGATAGAAGTTCAAAACATATCATCACACTTTTATTGACTGCATGTATGGCACTGGTACTTGCCGGATGTGCGAGGGAGGCGGACGATGGCGATATAGTAAGCGTAACGGTCGTAACTCCGGCACCTGACGGTATAAGGAACAGTGCCGACCTGCAGAACAGCTCAAGCTCTGTATCGGATCAGCTTGCAGCTTCGAATGTAACCTTTGAGCCGATTAATATAGCTACAGTTGACGAGTACGTAAGATGTGACAGCGAAGTCGTGCCGATTCCTGTCTCGGTATTCTGGGACAGTGATGAATATACGGCAACTCTCGACGGACGGGTAGTAATGAGTTCGTCCTTTATGGTACCCTTTGTGAATGCCAATCTCGCTGTTCAGGACCCCTATTACACCGGTATTGTCAGCGCACTTGCAACTCTTAGAAGTGACCTCGCCGCAAGTGCGGTCCAGACAGTGAGCATGGGCCTGGAATACGCATCTGAGCTGTACAGTGTCCAGGGCAGTGACTTTGAGCCGTATTATGATACTACCGAAATGACCGTGAACAGGGCTGATTCAACGGTAGTCAGCTTCCTTGCGCATAACGAGTACTATTTTGGCGGCGTTCATCCTAATTACTCCTACTGGGGATACAATTACGACACAGCTTCGGGCAGGGAGCTTACTCTTTTAGGAATACTCTCTGAAGCCGCATCGAAGAACAATTACAGGAAGCTTACGGATGCCATAGAGACTGAGGTGTGCGCTAAAACCTCACAGCCTGAGATACTTGATTTTTCAGTGCTTCCGGATATGATAGCTACGGACGGGCTTCCATTTACCATTGATTATCAGGGTATTACGGTATATATCAATCCGTATGTAATCGGACCTTATGCGGCCGGGTATTTTGAAGTGCATCTGTCCTTTAAAAAATACGGGGATTTATTCACCGATGCTTACAGGAAGGTCCCCGCTTCATATATGCTTGCCACAAACGGGTACCAATATGCGTACGATGTCGACTCTGACGGAGAATACGAGGACATGCATGCGCCTGAGAGCAACGCTTTGGCTGTGACTTCAATGGTTATGGTACATAATACTGACGGTAAGAATTATCTGTATATGTATTATGCTGAGGAAGGCTTTGCGGGCATGAATCATGTATATGAGATAACAGGAGAGCAGGAATACACTTATGCTGCTTCCGTTGACGGAGTATTTCTTCCAGTTGTGAACTATGGCGCCAAGGCAGCCTGTACCGTAGCTGATCCGCAGGATTTATGGATTGAGGCCGGTCACTGTGTACTCGGAGTAACCTTTGAGAAGGCGGCGTATCATATAAATGAGGACGGAGTGCCGGTAAGGCACAGCAGGTATTTTATTGTGAGCTATCCTTCTGAGGAGGATATAACGCTTAAGCAGGACATGATATTCCAGCTGGTTGACAGTGAAACCGACATGCCGGTCGAGAATGTGCTGCTTCCGCAGGGAAGCGTGCTGCACCTGTACAGAACAGACTGCAACGGAGTTGTGGACTTCAGGGCAGAGAACGATAAGATATACAGAATACGCACCGCAGGGCTTGAGCCTTACGGCAGCTTCGATGGACTGAATTAGTCAAAAATAAAAGCCCCCGAAACGGGGGCTTTTTTGTATGGGTTAGTCATGCAGCTTACTGCTTCTGTCCGTAGTAGGCGTTCGCACCGTGCTTTCTCAGATAATGCTTGTTGAGCAGTGAATCGGGGACAGGCTTAATAGTGCAGTCACTGAGAGAGAGGTTATGCCATGCCATAAAAGCAACTTCCTCAAGAACGATTGCGTTCTCAACTGCCTTCTCGGGAGTCTTGCCCCAGGTGAAGGGACCGTGTGACTTGAGGAGGACTGCGGGTACATCCATGGGCTTAATGGCGCGGGTTTTGAAGGTCTCGATAATAACCTTGCCGGTGTTAGCCTCGTATGCTTCTTCAATCTCTTCGTCGCTTAAACAGCGGGCGCAGGGAACGGGGCCATAGAAATAATCAGCATGTGTTGTGCCAAGAGCGGGAATATCCATGCCCTGCTGTGCCATAATTGTAGCCCAGCGTGAATGTGTGTGCACGATACCGCCGAGCTCAGGGTACTCGCGGTAGAGCGCAAGATGGGTAGGAGTATCGGATGAGGGATTGAGTGTTCCTTCTACGCGGTTGCCGCTTAGGTCAAGCACTACCATGTCCTCAGGCTTCATAGTGTCGTAGGATACACCTGAAGGTTTGATGACAACGAGACCCGACTCGCGGTCGATTCCCGAAACATTGCCCCAGGTGAGAGTTATCAGATTGTGTTTGGGAAGCATAAGGTTTGCTTCGCAGACTCTTTTTTTCAGTTCTTCAAGCATGACTATTCTCCTTTTTTTGTCTTTGAAAATGCATTTTAGGTGAAACGTTTTTCCTTTTACCGTTAATTTTAGTTTAGCTTAGTATCGCAAACAAGTCAAATTATGTTATTTTCCGCAAAAATACAGCATTTTTTCGCTTCGGCATCTTGCCTAAATTCTTGCAAAATGCTACCATTATTTTTATAAGGGAGGCGTGGGTAATAACGTCCCGGGAAGGATTAGATTATGTATAAGATGTTTATCAATCCGAGTGTGAAGCTCGGAAAAATCAACAAAGAGATTTATGGCAATTTTTCAGAGCACCTTGGACGCTGTATTTACGAGGGCCTTTATGTGGGAGACAACTCGGATATCCCGAATAAGAACGGAATGAGAACTGACGTTGTGGAAGCGCTTCGTGAGATGAAGCTTCCTGTTCTGCGTTGGCCGGGCGGATGCTTCGCTGACGAGTATCACTGGGAAGACGGAATCGGTCCCAAGGCAAGCCGCAAGAAGCTCATCAACACCCATTGGGGCGGTGTTCTTGAGGACAACAGCTTCGGAACACACGAGTTCATGGAGCTGTGCGACCAGCTCGGATGCGAGACCTATGTCAACGGTAACGTGGGCAGCGGAACTGTACGTGAGATGAGCGAGTGGGTTGAGTACATGACCTTTGAGGGCGTTTCACCTCAGGCTGACAGACGTAAGGCTAACGGACATGAGGCAGCATACACTGTTAATTACTTCTGCGTAGGTAACGAGAACTGGGGCTGCGGCGGCAACATGAGACCTGAGTACTACGCTGATGAGTACAGACGTTATCAGACCTATATCCGTCAGTACAATCCCGACAAGAAGATTTACAAAATTGCCTGCGGCGCTAACGCAGACGATTACAACTGGACAGACAAGGTTATGGGGATCGCCGGCAACTACATGGACGGCTTATCCTTACACTACTATACAATTACACATGACTGGACTCATAAGGGCTCAGCTACAAAGTTCGATGATAAGGAATGGTACATGACCATGAAGGCTACCACCAAGATGGAGAGCCTTATTGACAGACACATTGCCATCATGGACGGACATGATCCCGAGGGACGTGTAGGACTTATCGTTGATGAGTGGGGTACATGGTTCGATGTTGAGCCCGGTACAAATCCCGGATTCTTATATCAGCAGAACACTGTACGTGATGCTCTGGTTGCAGGCATCAACCTCAATATTTTCAATAAGCGCTGCAAGCGTGTGCGCATGGCTAACATCGCACAGCTTATCAATGTGCTTCAGGCAGTTATACTTACAGACGGTGCCAAGATGGTCAAGACTCCTACATACTATGTATTCAAGATGTACGCAGACCATCAGGATGCAGAGCTTGTATCAAGCAGTATCGAAACTGAAGAAATTGGTATTGAGGACAATTACAAGGTTAAAAACCTCTTCGAGAGCTGCTCTGTTAAGGACGGCGTTGTGACCGCTACTATTACGAATCTGGCCCTTGATGAGGATGCTGAGATTGAGATTTCACTCTCAGGACAGAAGGCTAAAAAGGTAACAGGCGAGATTGTTGCCGGTGCCAAGGAGGCTCACAATACCTTTGATAACCCTGATGTAGTTAAGACTGAGGCGTTTAGCGGATTTGATATTACCGAACAGGGACTTAAGGTTAAGATTCCCGCAAGGAGCGTTGTTAAGCTTAGCATAACCCTTTGATGATCTGACAGATGGAGACCGATTATGTTTAAGATATACCTGTGCGATGATATACCGGTCCAGCTGATGATGGTCGGTGATATCGTCAAAGAGAGCTGCGCGGAGCGTGGCATTAAAGCAGAGGTCGTTTCATTCTCTTCGGGTGAGAAGCTTTTGTCTCACATTGAGAAGAACGGTGGAGCTGATCTTTATATTCTCGACATTATTATGCCGGGAATTAAAGGCATTGACCTTGGTGAAGCTTTAAGGGCCAAGGGAGACAAGGGACGCATCGTGTACCTTACAGCCTCCTCTGATTATGCAATTGATTCATACAGAGTAAGTGCGTTCTATTACATCCTGAAGCCTATCAGCAGGCAGAAGATACTTGATGTGCTCGACAGGGTTTTTGATGACTGCAGAGAGGAGCTGTCCAAGCATAAGGATGACAGTGAACAGGACAGATTCTTACAGATTAAGACTCATGAGGGCAAGGTCAATATACGTACCTCAGAGCTGTGCTATGTAGATATAATCAATCGAAGTCCCTGCTATCATATGACGGACGGCAGAGAAATTATGGGAACTACAATAAGGGGTACTTTCACTGATGCGGTCGGCAGAGCATGCGATTCAGAGGGGCTTAAGCTTGTCGGAACACATCTGCTTATCAATATTGACAGGATAGCGAGAGTAGAGCATGATACAGTGATTTTCAGAAACGGAATCGAATACATTCCTTCTAAATCTGCGCTGAGTTCTATATGCGAGCTTCTTGTTTAGAAAGAGATTTTTTATGAAACTGATACTTGAATATATGGGGCATTACAAATGGCGCGTTACACGCGCCATGCTCCTTAAATTGCTCGGAACGTTCACGGAGCTTCTGATTCCGTACGTGCTTGAGCACCTGATTGATAATGTCGCTCCTGAGAAGGACATTAAAAAGATTATTTTCTGGGGAGTGACCATGATTGTCCTTGCGGTACTCGTAAGGTTTATTAATGTAACAGCCAACCGCCAGGCTGTAGGGATTTCGAAAAACGCGACTTATGAGATTCGTCGCGATTTATTTTTTAAATCGGTTAACTTGTCGGGAAGCCAGATTGATGAATTTGGGCTTCCTTCTTTGACGTCCAGAATGACTGCCGATTCCTATAACGTGCAGAACTTTATAAGAAGTGTACAGACGCTTGGAATCCGCGCCCCGATTCTTTTAGTCGGAGGTATAGTTATCTCTATGACGATGGACAGGGGGCTGAGCACAATTCTGTGCATCCTTGCGCCCATAATGATCGTTGTGGTCGTAAGCGTATCCATGAAGGGCGTTCCGCTCTATAACAGAGTCCAGCAGTGTGTCGATGACATTGTGCGTGTAATGCGTGAGAACATTACAGGCATCAGAGTCGTCAAAGCTCTCTCTAAGGAAGACTACGAGATGAACCGTTTTGACGGTGTTAATGAAGACATGACGAAGAAGGATGTGAAGGCTGGAGTTGTTATGTCCCTACCGGGTCCTATCATGTCACTCGCCCTTAATATAGGCCTTACCATTGTTGTAATCGTGGGAGCAAGACGCGTTAACGCAGGAGTTACCCAGCCCGGTGTAATTCTCGCGTTCTTAACGTACTTTAACATGATTCTGATGGGTGTTCTGGGACTTAACAGAATCTTTATGATGATGTCCAAGGCAGATGCTTCTGCGAACAGAATTGCCGAGGTAATCAAGTCTGATACAGAGCTTCTTCCTATCAGTGAGGACGAGGCAGCTCATACTGATAATCCTGATTTCATCGTATTTGACGATGTATCCTTCGGATATAATGCTGACGGAAGCGAGAGCAGCAATGTAGGCTTTGTCGGCGAAGAAAGACAGATGAGTCTGAGCAATGTGAATTTCTCTGTGAAGAAGGGCAATACGCTCGGAATAATAGGTCCTACAGGCTGCGGTAAGACAACTATTATCAATCTTCTCATGCGTTTCTATGATGCGACCTCAGGCCACATATTTGTTGACGGCAGGGATGTGAGAACCTATGACAGGGACAGTCTGCACCGTAAGTTTGGTGTTGTCTTCCAAAACGATGTGATATTCGCTGATACTCTGGCATCTAATATCTCCTTCGGAAGGGATGTGGATGAGAGCGGAATAGAACGGGCAGCGCAGGATGCGATGGCTGCGGAATTCATAAGCGAATATGATGACGGCTATGCGCATGAGGCCAATATACGCGGAGCCAACCTAAGCGGCGGACAGCGTCAGCGTATTCTGATAGCAAGAGCTATGGCAGCCAATCCGGACATTCTTGTACTTGACGATGCCTCGAGCGCGCTTGACTACAGGACTGATGCCAATCTGCGCAAGGCTATCAGAGAGCATCACAGTGACACTACTACAATTACTATTGCCCAGCGTATAAGTTCCATCATGAGCATGGATCAGATTCTGGTCATGGACGAAGGCAGAATCATAGGTGCAGGTACTCATGACGAGCTTATGAAGAACTGTCCTGAGTATATAGAAATCTACAATACACAAATGGGAGAGGAGGCGTGACAAAGTGGCCAAGTGGGGCGGAAGTGAAATGAAAAAGCCCAAGGATACCAAGGGCACTTTAAAACGCACTCTCAAGTATCTTTCGGACTATAAAGGTATTATTTTCCTCGTTGTAATTCTGAGTATAACGAGTAACCTGCTTTCTCTTATAGGACCTAAGCTTGCGGGCTCAGCTATCAATGAAGCTGCCGCAGGAGTCGGCAAGGTCAATTTTGAGAGAGTGTGGTATTACGCTAAGCGGATGCTGATATTCTATGTGAGTTCATCATTGCTTACGATTACTATCAACCTGATTATGCAGAAGGTCAGCAAGGGCACGGCAAGGCGCATGCGCAAGGACATATTTGATAAGCTCATGAGACTTCCCGTAGGCTTCTTTGACCGCAACCAGGCAGGCGATATCATAAGCCGTGTATCCTATGATGTCGACGTAATCAGCACCTGTCTTGCTACCGATGTTGTACAGATTCTTACAAGCATGGTAACAGTTATCGGTTCGCTTGTAATGATGCTAATCATATCACCGGTGCTTTCGGTAATCGTGCTTGTCACGATTCCGCTGTCCGTAAGCTATACGGTCTACATGCGAAAGAAGACACAGCCGCGTTTCTCGAAGCGTTCCAAGAGTTACGGCAGGATGAACAGCTTTGTTGAGGAAATGCTCGGAGGACAGAAGACGATTCAGGCATACGCCTATGAGGACAAGGTCTGCGAGGGCTTTGATAAGGTCAACGCCGGGGCTGCTGACGCTTTCTACGATGCTGAGTATTACGGATGTACAATCGGTCCTTCAATGGGTGTCATTAATAATATTTCCCTCGGACTTATCGCGGTTTTAGGTTCAATACTCTACATGCTTGAGCGCGTAAGCCTTGGACAGATATCCTCATTCGTTCTCTATTCGAGGAAGTTCTCGGGACCTATTAATGAGATTGCCAACATCATCAATGAGATATTCTCAGCGCTTGCCGCTGCAGAGCGCGTATTCTCACTGCTTGATGAGAATGAGGAATCCGCGGACAAGGAGAATGCAGCTGAGCTTATAGATGTCCAGGGACATGTCGAAGCAGAGCATGTTGCGTTTGGATATGACCCTGACCGCATCATTCTCCATGATCTTAACATCGATGCCAAACCCGGCAAACTGACCGCGATAGTAGGCCCTACGGGAGCAGGCAAAACAACTATTATCAACCTTCTCATGCGTTTCTACGATGTTAACTCAGGAACAATCAGGGTTGATTCAAAGGATATCCGTGAGTATACCCGCTCATCACTTCGAGGTGCATATGCAATGGTGCTTCAGGAGACATGGGTGTTCAACGGGACCATATTTGACAATATTGCCTACGGCAACATGAACGCAACGACTGAAGAGGTTGTTGCAGCTGCCAAGGCTGCGAAGATACACTCCTTCATCATGAGACTGCCGGAGGGCTATCAGACGGTTATTACTGAGGACGGAAGCAATATATCGAAGGGTCAGAAGCAGCTTCTGACCATAGCGAGAGCCATGCTGTATGATTCCAAGATGCTGATTCTTGATGAGGCTACCTCAAACGTCGATACGGGAACGGAGAGGCGCGTACAGAAGGCTATGCGTTCACTGATGGCAGACAAGACCTGTTTTGTAATTGCGCATCGTCTTTCGACCATTCAGAATGCAGACAATATTCTGGTTGTCGACCACGGAGATGTTGTCGAACAGGGAACTCATGAGGAGCTTATGCGCAAAAAGGGTTTCTATCACAAGCTTTATGCAGCTCAGTTTGAATAAATTGCGTATTTGCGTAAAAATGAACGCTTTTTGCGAATAAATTGAATTGCGACTTTTTTTCATTGTTGCTAATATGAGGGCGGAACGAGCCTTTAGCACAATGAAAGGAGGTACAGATGAGAGACACTCTGCTTATCATTGATGATATCGAAATTAATCGTGACATGCTCGAAGGTATTCTGGCCAGTGATTACCGTATTATTCAGGCCGGCGATGGAATTGAAGGCATGCGTCTTTTAAAGCAGGAGTATAACAATATCTGCGGTGTTCTTCTGGATCTTATGATGCCCGGCAAGGACGGATGTGAAGTCCTGCAGGATATGAACGAACTCGGGTATATTTCCCAGGTTCCGGTTCTGATTATCAGCTCACTTGATTCGCTGGTATCAGAGAAGGAATGCTTTGAACTGGGCGTAACCGACTTTATTCATAAGCCGTTCGATAAGGATCTTGTTAAAACAAGAGTAGATAACATAGTCAATCTGTACCAGTACAAGTTCCACCTTGAGGAGACCGTCAACGAGCAGATGGGTATAATCAAGCGTCGTAACGAGAATATCCTGGACCTTATGGGTAACATCGTTGAGACCCGAAGCCTCGAGAGCGGTACACATGTTAAGCGCGTTAAGGAGTATACGAACGCTCTTGCCAGACAGATGATGAGGAAGTTCCCCAAATACGGACTTACACCTCACAGGGTCGAGGTCATTACTGCTGCGAGCGTTCTGCATGATGTCGGGAAGATATCCATTCCCGATAAGATACTTCTTAAACCGGGAATCCTTACAAGAAAGGAACGTGAAGAGATGCAGAAGCACACAATTGCAGGTGCTGCGCTTATTGCTAACGTTCGCGATATGTGGGATGATGAGTATGGCAAGACATCATATGAGATATGCCGTTATCATCATGAGAAGTACGACGGAGCGGGGTACCCCGACGGACTTAAGGGTGACGAGATACCGATTTCAGCGCAGTTAGTTTCAGTAGCTGACTGCTATGATGCACTTGTATCCAGACGCTGTTATAAGGAGCCGTTTTCTAAGGATATGGCTTTTAACATGATACTTCGAGGTGAGTGCGGAGCCTTCTCCCCTGAACTTATGGAATGTTTCAGAAGTGTTATTACGGAGTTTGAAACTATTGCAGACAAATATGATGAGCAGGAACTTGAAGCGTAACGGAGGATTTCAAAAATGACAGTAAAAGAATTCTATGAGAGATTAGGTGAAGATTACAACGAGGTTTTTGAGCGAATCGGCAATGATGCATGGATTGTTAAATATCTCAAGAAATTCGTTAATGATGGCTCACACGAGAGCCTTAATACAGGCTTTAAGGCAGCTGACTGGGATACGGTATTCAGAACATCACACAGTATGAAAGGTATCGCAGTTAACCTTGGTCTTATTAAGCTGTCAAATGTTAGCGCCAATTTATGTGAGACGGTTAGAAACGGTGCTCCTGAAACGGATGTGACTGACCTTGTCAAAGCAGTTAATGACGAGTATAACCGCGTGCTCAGCGCTATAGTTGAGATTGAATGAGTTAGTTCTATATGACTTTGGGTGTATGGTAAGCAAACTTACCATACACCCTTTTTTGCTTGAAAAAACACAGATTTGTGATATTATTTTGATACGTGTACATTGTTTGTGAAGGAGTGTTTTGCCGTATGGCCAAGGATATAAAAAACAGTTGTATTTGCCCGTATTTTAAGGCATGCGGCGGATGTGACTACATCGATCTGCCCTACGAGGAGCAGCTGAAATTAAAGGCTAAGTTCGTGAATAAAGAACTGTCTGAGGTTGCCAAGGCACAGAAGTGTGATATCGAGCCTATAGTAGGCGCTGCTGAACCGCTTTATTACAGAAACAAGGTTCATTCCGTGTTCGCCAGAACCGGAAGAGGACAGATTATCAGAGGCATCTATAAAGAGGACTCACATGAGGTTGTGAACGTAAGCGGCTGCCTTCTCGAGAACAGGCTTGCGGATGCAATTATTGAAGAGATTAAGCGACTTCTGCCTTCTTTCAAGCTTAAAATTTTTGATGAGGACACCGGATACGGATGGCTTCGTCATGTTCTGGTCAGGGTAGGTCATAAAAAGAGACTTAAGAATGATATGGCTTTTGTACAGGATGTCATGGTAGTTCTTGTTACGAGTGAGGTCATGTTCCCGGGCAAGAATAACTTTATTAAGGCTCTTAGAACAAGCTTCCCTCAGGTATCGACAATCGTTCAGAATATTAATGCCAAAAAGACCAGCATGGTACTTGGCGAGCGCAATATCGTTCTCTATGGCAAGGGATATATTGAGGATGATTCTTTGGGACTTCGCTTCAGAATCTCACCGTCATCATTCTTCCAGATTAATACCGCGCAGACCATAAAGCTGTATGACCTGGCACTGAAGATGGCAGGGCTTACAGGTAAGGAGACGGTACTTGACGCATACTGCGGAACAGGAACCATCGGTATGTTTATGTCGTCTAATGCCAAAGAGGTAGTAGGTGTCGAGCTTAATGCGGATGCCGTACGCGATGCCAGAAACAATGCCAAGGGCAATGGAATCAGCAATATAAGCTTCGTCAATGCTGATTCGACAAAGTATCTTACAGCTTATGCAGACAATCCTAAGGCAGGCAGGATAGACTGCCTTTGTATGGATCCTCCAAGAAGCGGAAGCACGGAAGAATTCATACATGCAACGTCCGCGCTTTCGATTCCAAAGGTTGTCTACGTATCCTGCAATCCCACGACACTGGCGCGGGATCTTAAGGTGTTTGTTAAGGACGGATACAGGATTAAGCGTATAGTTCCTGTTGATATGTTCCCTGCTACAAAGCATGTGGAGACCGTCTGTTTATTAACAAAATAAATAATAGGATTAATGGGAGGATTAGAAATTGAAGATTAAGTTGTATCTGGTGATTGCTATACTGTTGGGGGCAGTTGCAATCTTTTCAGGATGCTCGAAGAAAACCGATGAGGTTACTATGCAGGAAGCCTCTTCTGACAAAGAGGATAAGAAGGCAGACGACAAAACTAAGGAGTCAAAGGAGCTGAAGGAACCGAGCATCGGTTATGAGGAGAAGGCCAAGAGGCTTACAGTGTCTGATTATGAAAGCTATGAGTCACTTGTACTGCCTGAAGAAATCAAAAAGGCTGATATTCTTAAGGTCAAGGATGACAGATTCCTTATCAGTATTTTCTTAAGCTGTGTAAGAACTGATGATATGAATGAACAGGAAGACCTGCCTAAGTTTATTATCAGAACAGAAGAAGCGATAGATTATGTAAGAGATTATCTTGCGAAAAACGCTCCCTCAGTATATCCTGCGGAGCAGGCGGCTAAGCAGGTATATATTACAATTGCAAAGAGCAAAACTTATTCTTTTAATGTCGACGAACAAAAAATAGAAATCAATTTTGCAGGTAATACAAATCGCGATTTTTTGTACATCCTTGCACTGCTTAAAGGCAGGTCGAAGGGGTGGGAGCAGTTAGGGTATGCAGCTTATTTGAGCGCTTGTGTAAGTCCTTACAGTGAGTTCCTGGGTTATGAATTTTTGTGGTCTGGATCCCCTTACTATCAGGACTGGACGGATGCAGGTCTTGGAAGTGTGATTACAAAGCCCGAGGAGATGCTTACGGCTTTTGATCTTGTAGCCTTGACAAATTTCAGGCTGGGACTTAGCAGATGGGGCGGCGCAGGAGAGAGCGTACCGATTAATGAACATTCTTTATATAACCGTAAGAAAGACGATAAGGCGAATACCGGTGACGATGATTTGAGCCTCTTTGCAGCAGCCTCATTTATCGGCTGGCTCGATAATAATTACGGTTTTGCGAATGTAAGTGAGTTCTGCTATGGTAAGAAGAGCTTCGAGGAAGCCTTTGGCATGACGTATGACGAAGCATACGGCAGCTGGAAGCAGTATATTCTGGAGAAATATCCTTATCATACAGAGGAGATAGAAGGTACATCTGAAGGCGATAGTGAATAACGGGCAGTAAAATAAAGGTGTATTGTGGGTTAATATAGCTTTACATTAAGGAGAATGATTTATGAAGAAGAGAATTGCTTTGTTTTTGTGTGTAGTTATGGTGTTCTCACTGTGCGCATGCAATAAGGCAAAAAACGAGGGCGGCGAGGTTAAGGACAATGTCGTGACTGAAGCACCCGCTAAAGACAGTAACCGGACTGCTGACAATAAGGATGTGTCCGCAGCAGATGAGGTGACTCCCATAGTAACCGAAGCACCTGTAAGTGAACAGTCCAATGATGTGGAATTTGTAGCAATTTCGCTCTGTAACCATAACCGTACAGAGTGGACGGACGACTATGAGTTTGTTAAGTATGATCTTGAATATCAGACTGCTTTTGTATCCGCTGACATGGCTCACAAATATCCTGAGCTTGACAAGGCACTTAAGGAGTTCTCAGAACGTCAGGAGAGTGCAGTGCTTTCAAACGGTGAATGGTTCGACGAAACATATGCGCTTATGTATGCTGATTCAGACCCTTCAGAAGAGGAGTATTACGAAGCTCTCTTTATGGACAGCAAATTTGAGGTAGCGCGTTCTGACAGCAGGGCGGTGTCTTTAGTTGAGCATTACAGCGACTACACCGGCGGTATTCACGGCAATTACGGAACCTACGGAACTAACTTTGACACGCAGACAGGTGCAATTCTTAAAATTGCAGACATTGTCAGTGATACAGACAAGCTCGCAGGTATTGTGGCTGAAGGTATTGCCAATCAGTATCCTGATACTGAATTCTTTGTAGACAGTGTCTATGAGTATATTAATTTCCAGATTGAGAACGATGTTCTCAGCTATAGCCTTGGCTATGACGGCCTTACAGTAATGTTCAATCCTTATGAGATTGCGTCATATGCTGATGGAATTTTATCTGTAACAGTTTATTTTTCTGATTACGCTGATTTATTTAATGAGCGCTATCTTGATGTTCCCGAGAGATATATGATTAACATGCCCGGCAGCAATTATCTGGGAATTGCATATACTTCTTATGACGGCAGCCACAGAACAGTAAGTATAAGCCCCTCCTTCTATTCGTTTGACGAGTATGAAGAGTATGACTGCTTCAAGGTTATTTCCGATGACAATGAAGCAGATGCGCTTTTGGTCGAATCCTGGGGATGGGATATTGAGGCCAGATTCGTGAGCCTGGCGTTTGGCGAGTTCCTGCTTATTGAATCGACAGGAGCAAGTGATGTGACAACCCTGTATGTTATTGCGCTGTACGACAAGCCTCAGCTTATACAGACCATGGATATCACATCTATGTACGGTGAGTGGCTTGAGGGCTATGATGTAGAGTGTTATGCATCTGTGAGACTGTACGATCCTTCCAATATCATTCTCTGCACACGTGAGGATATGATTGGAACGAATTTCTGGACTGCCAACTTCTTCATGGAGGAGAACGGCGAGCTCACACGTACAGACGATTATTTCCATGCTACTTATGAGTGGCCGTTTAAGCTTAAGCAGACAATCAGCATTCCTGAGGTTGATTTTGTTTCGGGTGCTCTAACAGGCAGGGATATTGAGGTAAGCGAAGGCACTGAGATCAGAATGATCAGAACTGACGGATACAGAACCGTTGACTGTGAAATCGGTGAGACCGGTCAGTACTTAAGACTTGAACTGAACGGATATCCGAGCGCTTATGACCCTGACGACTGGGTAGTTAACCAGTACTATCAGGATATTTACTTTGAAGAGCTTTTTGAGGGGATAAGTTACGCCGGCTGATAAGCAGGAGGAACGATATGAAGATTACATGGTATGGAACCGCTTCACTGGGAATTGAAACCAAAGAAACAAAGATTTTGTTTGACCCGTTTTTCCCTATGAAGGGAAGCAGGGTACCTTCAGACATTAATGAGTTTGACGGTTACAAGAGCATTTTTATTACTCACGGTCATCTGGACCATCTCGCATGTGTACCGGAGCTCGTGAGAATGAATGATGCCCATGTGTGGTGCAGCGAGACGCCGTCTAAGACATTAGCGAAGAAGGGACTTAATGAGAGCGATGTAACCGTTATTTACCCGGGAGATACCTTCCAAATAGGTGACGCATACATCACGGTCTACCGTGGCAAGCATATCGTAAGGGACGTAATGATTACCAAGAAGACTCTGTTTAATACCAGGGTAGTAAGATTTGTCCGCAATGCCATGAAGATGGCCAAGGAGAATATAGAATACAGGGAGAATAACGAGACCGTAGGCTTCTTTGTGGAATCAGACGGAAGAAGCGTATTTATTCTTGGAAGCTTAGGCCTTGATTATACTGAGGAATATCCTCAGGATGTCGATCTGCTCGTTATGCCTTATCAGGGCGCAAGCGATCTTGTAACTCCCGCAATGAATGTCATCAGGACCATCAGACCCAACATGGTCATGCTGGATCATTTTGACGATACATTTCCGCCTGTCAGCAGCACGATTGATACAAGTGATGTCGAAGCTGTTTTTGCGGGACGTGTTCCGATGGTCAAGCCTGAGCTTGGGAAGGAGTTTATTGTCTGATGAAAGATTTTTTGCCCGTTTCAATTAACGATATGAAGGCCAGAGGCTGGGATGAGCCCGACTTCGTCTATGTAATAGGCGATGCATATGTGGATCACTCATCCTTTGGTCCCGCTATAATCAGCCGCGTTCTCGAATCACGCGGCTACAGGGTGGCTATTATAGCCCAGCCGGACTTTAGGGATGAGAAGAGTGTTCAGGTATTCCCAAGACCCAGGCTGGGTTTTTTGGTGAGTGCCGGCAATATGGACTCGATGGTCAATCACTATACCGTCAATAAAAAGCCCAGACACGAGGATGCCTACACGCCCGGCGGAGTGGCAGGCAAAAGGCCTGACTATGCGACAATCGTATACTGCAACCTGATTAAAAAGAGCTTTAAAAACTGTCCGGTTATAATAGGCGGCATCGAGGCGAGCCTTAGAAGACTTGCTCATTACGATTACTGGTCTGACAAAATGAAGCGCTCAATCCTGCTTGATTCGGGCGCTGACCTTCTGATATACGGAATGGGTGAGCTCGCTATTGTGGAGATAGCAGATGCCCTGAACAGCGGCATGAATGTGAGCGATATCACGTATGTCGCAGGAACGGTTTATAAGGCCAGAGATATCTCGGGTGTGGAGGGCGGAATAGTTCTTCCTGACTTTGACAGCCTGTTGGAAGACAAGCTTCAATATGCAAGAAGCTTCTATACTCAGTATCAGAACACGGATTATCATACCGCGAAGCCTTTGATAGAGCAGTACGGACAGAGCAGATACATCGTACAGAATCCTCCCATGAGGCCTCTTACGACCCAGGAGTTTGATGATGTATATGAGCTGCCTTATATGAATACCTATCACCCCATGTATGAGAAGGATGGCGGTGTTCCGGCAATTAAGGAGATTAAATTCTCACTCACAAGCAACCGCGGATGCTTCGGCGGCTGCAGCTTCTGTGCGCTGACCTTCCATCAGGGAAGAATAGTCCAGGTCAGAAGCCATGAGTCCCTCAAGAAGGAAGCTGTCGCTATGACTGAAGAGCCTGACTTTAAGGGATATATTCACGATGTCGGCGGACCTACGGCAGATTTTAGGGCGCCTGCCTGCGCCAAGCAGCTTGAGAAGGGCGTGTGTCCTAACCGCCAGTGTCTGTTCCCGGATGTCTGCAAGAACGTCAAGGCAGACCACAGCGACTATATCTCGCTTCTCAGAGAGCTTAGGGCAATTCCTAAGGTCAAAAAGGTATTTGTGCGCTCGGGCGTAAGATTTGATTATGTCATGGCGGACAAAAACGATGAGGCTTTTATCCGCGAGCTCTGTAAATACCACATAAGCGGTCAGCTCCGCGTCGCTCCTGAGCATATCTGCCCCTCAGTACTTAAGATGATGGGCAAGCCTGACAACTCAGTATATCAGGCTTTCTGTAAGAAGTTTGACGCGGTGAACAAAAGCCTTAATATGGATCAGTACGTGGTTCCTTATCTTATGTCCTCACATCCGGGCTCGACCCTTAAGGATGCAGTGGCGCTTGCCGAGTATGTAAGGGACCTTGGATATATGCCTGAGCAGGTGCAGGATTTTTATCCCACACCGTCAACTATTTCCACCGTCATGTATTACACCGGGGTTGACCCGAGAACGATGGAGAAGGTCTATGTTCCCAAGAGTGCTCACGAGAAGGCTATGCAGCGCGCACTTATACAGTACCGAGAGCCTTCGAACTACGAGCTTGTGAAGGAAGCACTGCTTAAGGCAGACAGGGCAGATCTTATCGGATTTGACAAGACGAAGTGTCTTATTCCTCCGAGAAAAATCGAGTATCATAAGCCTGAGGGCAAGGATAAAGCAAAGGATAAGGCAAAGGACAAGACAAAAGACAAGACAAAAGATAGGGCTAAGGCTAAGGACGGAGCTAAGAATAAAGCAGGGGACAAAGATAAGAGCTTAAGGAATGCTCAAAAGCCCTTAGGCAGGAAGAGCGGCCAAGGCAAGCGTGACACTAAGTCCGGCAGACGCGCCAGATAACGAAAGGAATTTGTGATGGAACATAAGAAATCTGCAGTTACCTGTGAGGACTGCATGTATTACGAATATGATGAGGATTATGAGGAGTATTACTGCTCACAGTCGAATCTCGATGAAGATGACTGTGCAAAAATGGCAGAGAATCCTCATTACCGCTGCCCGTTCTACAGAAGGGGCAACGAGTACACCATCGTCAAGCATCAGATATAGTATTGGGATTCTGTAAATCTGCCTGCGTAGCGGGCTTTTAGGAGGAGAGTATATGATTAAGAAAGTGAGACTGACACCGGCACAGTGTGCGGTTGATTTGGGGGATGGCAGCGAGAGAGGACTGTATGTGAATCAGGATTATATTCTGAACAAGCTTCACAGACCTCACAGAGCAATCAATCTGATGTATTGCTATTACCCGCTCGATGAAGGCTGGCCTGTGCGCGCACAGGATGCGTTTAAGGACAAGGAAGTAGGCTTCGCCTGGGACTACCCTTATGACAATTATTTCCCTTATCAGGGCGGACCTTGCGGCAGCACTGACGGTGAACCTTTCAACTGCATGAAGGATGTGCGCCGCCACGGACAGGACGTAATTCTCACGCTGACCTGCGACCCGCATGTGAGCGATGAGCATATTGAGGCGATAGCTAAGGAGCTTAAGCCCTACGGCAGAATGATGTTACGACTTAACCATGAGTGCACGGGTAACTGGTTCGCTTACACAAAGCGCTCTTCATATCAGGAGATTGCTGATTTCTTCGTGCGCTTCAACACGATTCTTAAGAGAATAGCTCCGCAGGTTCAGATTATCCTCTGCGCAGGAGCAGTGTTTAATCCTGAGAATCCTAAGATTGATAAGGAAGATGAATTCATGGAGGCCGGCCGTGTGACCGATATCTGGTCCATGGACAGCTACATTGCTCTTAACTGGGGATGGCCCTATGAAGTGGCAGAGAAGGATAATTTCCAGCATAAGCTTACAGATCC
>X415_White_Rhinoceros__coassemble_90_pt1 | contig 27584 bp, 22 predicted proteins | sample X415_White_Rhinoceros__metabat2_high_PE_001 | metagenome-assembled genome bin X415_White_Rhinoceros | reverse complement strand
GCTGGAGTCAGTGGGTCGATGTCGCAGCGGACAAGCCGTTAGACATCGATAATATCATGTATTCACTTCATTTCTACGGTGCTACCCATAAGCAGGACCTGCGCGACAAGGCGATATACGCCCACAACAAGGGTCTGCCCATATTCGTTAACGAGTTCGGTCTCTGCTCGGCAAGCGGCAACGGTGATATCGACCGCGAAGAAGCCGACGAGTGGAAGAAGCTCATGGACAGCCTGAACCTGAGCTATATCTGCTGGAATCTGTCGACCTGCAATGAGGCCAGCGCCGTGCTCGTTCATACCTGCGAGCGAGTAAGCGACTGGACCGACGAAGATATCAGCGAACAGGGGCACATAGTCCGCAGCTGGATGCTGGGGCATTAGGGACGGTTCTTACTGCCCCAGTACTGGGGCATTAAGAACCGTCCCTAATGCCCCTTGCCGAGCGCTACCCTCATAACCCCGTTCATTACCTTAAACGGCAGCGGCCTCAAAGCCTTGTCGGCTTCCTTAAGCTTCTCGCGGATTGGAAGCTTCTGAGGACAATGCTGTTCACATTTACCACAGCCTACGCATTGGCTGGCGAAATTCTTCTCATCCCTGAGCCCTATGGTCTGGATGTAGCCCCAGCGGCCCGAATACTTCGTCTCCATGCTCATGAGGTTATAGAAATGGAAGGTTCCGGGGATGTCCACTCCCTTAGGGCACGGCATGCAGTAGCGGCAGCCGGTGCAGCCCACCTTCTCCTTCTCTTTGAGAATCGCCCTGATCTTCTCAACTACCTGCTCGTCTTCGCCGGTGAAGCCGCCCACGGTAGCCTCTGAAGCGATTCGGGTATTCTCCTCGACCATCTCTGTCGAGTTCATGCCTGAGAGCACGCAGGTCACTCCTGACTGATTCCACAGCCACCTCAGTCCCAATTCAGCCCCCGAATACCCATGGCTGTCCAAGGTCAGCTCCTTCTTCGCCTTCTCGGGCAGATTCGCAAGCTTGCCGCCTCTTAGGGGTTCCATGATGATTACGGGAATGCCCTTCGCCTCGGCCGCCTCAAGTCCGGCCCTTCCTGCCTGGCTCGTCTCATCTATGTAGTTGTACTGAATCTGACAAAAATCCCAGTCATACACATCTAAAAGCTTCACAAAGGTCTCAGTGTTGCCATGGAAGGAGAATCCGATATTCCTTATGCTTCCCTCGGCCTTCCTATCGGCAATCCACTGCACAATGCCCATCTTCTCAAGATTGTCCCACTGTGCGATATCCGTGAACATGTGCATGAGGTAATAGTCAACATATGTAGTGCGCAGTCTCGAAAGCTCCTCGCGGAAGGTCTTCTCAACGCCCTGAATGTTGTGCATGACGTACTGGGGCAGCTTGGTCGCGATATTAACCTTATCGCGGCACCTGTTCTCGTCCAGAATTCTGCCAAGACATTCCTCACTTCCGCCGTATATATACGCCGTGTCGAAATAATTCACGCCCTTCTCAATCGCAAGCAGCACTTCCTTCTCTGCCTTCCTGTAATCGATAGAAGGCCCCTTCTTGGTAAATCTCATGCAGCCGTAGCCCAGCTGCGATATCTTATTACCCTTTTTATCCTCTCTGTACAGCATACCTCTTCCTCCTGTCAGGGACAGTAAGCACTGTCCTTTTAAAAAATTCTATCATTTTCTCCAAATGAAAACAACGTAAGGTATCACAAAAGCGTCACACCGCCCTTGTGGTAAATATGTTATAATCTACTTAACAAACGAAAGGATGGTCCGCCCTATGCCCTACAAAATCGTTCGAAACGACATCACAAAGATGGAGGTCGATGCCATAGTCAACACCGCTAATCCAAAGCCCGCCTACGGCGACGGGATTGACAGTGCTGTCTACAAAGCCGCCGGCGAGGAGGCTCTCATGTCTGCCCGCAGGGCTATCGGCGATATTGCTGTCGGCTGTTGTGCGGTCACAGATGGCTTTAAACTCCCCGCAAGACATATCATACACACCGTAAGCGCTCCATGGAACGACGGAGCGGATGGCGCTGAGGACATTCTGCACGCATGCTATAAAGCTTCCTTCGCCTGTGCAGAGGAGCTCAAAGTCAAATCCCTTGCTATTCCCGTCCTTGCCTCAGGCAGCTACGGCTGTCCCAAGGGTATAGCCCTAAGAATTGCCATATCTGAGATTGAACTGTTCCTTAAGGACCACGACATGGATATCTTCCTTGTGGTCTTCGATAATGAATCCTACTCTCTCTCAGGCACATTATACGGTGAGATCGAGTCCTACATAAGCGAGCACTACGTAGAAGCTCTAAGCTCTGACGAATATAATTCCGCACCGAGGATGTCCTCTGACCGCGCTGCAAGTAAGCTTGGCAGCCTTCCAAGCAGGCTTGGCTTTAATCGTTCCTTTAGGAAATCAGAACGCGTAATGGAGGCCTCCTGCGCAGCTGCTGATTTCGAAGGCACTGCTCCGATGCTTCAGAAGGCGTCTGCCCGCAGTCTTGACGATGTAATTGCCAACCTCGACAAAACCTTCATGGAACTCGTCTTCACCTACGCGGATGCCAAAGGCATTACGGATGTCGAATTGCAGAACCGCTCATATATTGACAAAAGAGCTTTTTCTAAGCTACGGTGCGGTACTACAAAGAATCCCAGCAAGTCCACCGCTCTCGCCCTTGCTGTAGGACTTGAGCTCAACCTCGACGAGGCTAAGGATCTTCTTGCGCGCGCCGGCTTCGCGTTCTCGCCCTGCAGTAAGCAGGATCTGATTGTGCAGTTTTTCATTGAGCGCGGATTCTACAGTTTATACGATATCAATATCTTTTTAAGTGATTACGGTCAGGCACCAATCGGAAGCTTTTAAACCCACAAGGAGAATTATATGTTAACAGCACAGGTCAAATTTTCAGGCGATGGTTATCCCGGCGGTTATGCTAACGGTCTTAGCATGCTCGGAAGCGAGACCATGGACAGGTTCAAGGTTATAAGTGACAGTGAGTTTGAGACTATTCTTCAAAATGATGACGGTATCACCCTCTCCTGCAGGCATTTCCCTGCACCGGAGGCTCCTTCAGTCACCTCATGTCAGACAATAATCACCAATAACTCAGACCACTTTGTAACTCTTGAGATGCTGACCTCCTTCTGCCTGACAGAGGTCAAAGCTGACAGAGTCTATCGAATGACCTCGTTTTGGAGTGCAGAGGGACGCTTAAAAATTGACAGTCTGAATGATTCGAATCTCGAGAAGTCCTGGGCAGGCCATGGAACCCGCGTTGAGAAGTTCGGCTGTATAGGTTCGATGCCCGTAAGGGGGTATTTCCCTTTTGTTGCGGCTGAAGACAGCACTTCGGGGCATTTCACGGCAGCCAAGCTCTACACTCCTTCCTCCTGGCAGATTGAACTTTTTGTACGCCGCTCTGAGGAGCTTACTCTCGCCGGAGGCATTGCAGATGCCGACTACGGTCATTGGACCAAAACACTTGCTCCGGGACAGACCTATGAGGCTCCCAAGGCCCTTATCACCGAGGGTTCTTCGCTCGAGGAGGTCTGCTCGCTACTTCTTAAGGCCAAAACACCTGACATAAGCCCTATTGACAACTCAATGGGTATTACCTTCAACGAGTACTGCACCACCTGGGGCAATCCTACCATCGACAACATGAAACGAATCTGCGACAAGCTGCGCGGCAAGGGCATTCAGTATCTTGTCATGGATTCTGGCTGGTATCTTAAGCCCGGTCAGTACTGGTGGGATTATATCGGCTCCTGGTCCGTAGACTCCACTCGCTTCCCTAACGGTCTTAGGGAGCTTAGCGACTATGTCCGCACGTGCGGAATGATTCCCGGCATCTGGTTCGAGCCCGAATGTGTTGCCTGGGGAAGTGCTCTGTACAACAAAACAGAATATCTGCTGACTAAAGGCGGGATTCCTATTACCGTCGGAGGCAGACGCTTTTTAGACATGGAGAATCCTGACGTGCGCGATTTTCTTCGCGAGAGCGTTATCAGGCTTCTTAAAGAGAATAATTTCGGATATATAAAGATTGATTACAACGACACCATAGGTGTGGGCTGTGACGGTCCTGAAGGCTACGGCGAGAACCTGAGACGTAAGCTCCTCGCAACACAGAAATTCTTTAAAGAGCTAAGACATGAGCTTCCCGACCTCGTTATAGAGAACTGCTCCAGCGGCGGTCACCGTCTTGAGCCCTCGATGATGGAACTATGTTCAATGGCAAGCTTTTCTGACGCTCACGAGCCTCTGTGCGTGCCTATAATAGCTGCTAATCTTATGCGTCTGGTGCGCTCCGAGCAGAATCAGATCTGGGCTGTTCTACGTAAGACCGACTCCGATGCCCGTATCTTCTACTCACTCTGCGCCACCTTCATGGGCAGAATTGGCCTTAGCGGCGATATTTACGAGCTCAGTGACCATCAGTGGACGCTTGTGAATCAAGGTCTCGAGTTCTACCGTCAAGCCTCCGACATAATAAAAAGCGGAACCGTCACAGCTATCGAAACTAATGTCGAAAGCTATAACGATCCCGTCGGTTATCAGATTACAGTCCGCAGGTATGAGAACCGTCTGCTCATAATTGAACATCGCTTCAATGGCGACGATTACATACTTCCGGTTAAATACTTAGAGGGCCGCACTATTATCTCAGAATACGGTTCACTGGACAGTGAGCTTAGCGCCAAGGCCTGGATTGTTGCTTAGCACCTTGCGATTACTTCCTCGATGGACTTCGCTGCCCGCTCAATTTTAACCTTGTCCTCCTCGGTGAATCTCGCCTTTGTAGGACTGTCGATATCGAGCACGCCCCAGATTCTCCCGTCCTTGTGAAGAGGAACTACAATTTCTGACTCCGATGCGCTGTCACAGGCGATATGTCCTGCGAATTCATGCACATCCTTAACAAGCATGGTCGAATCGCGCTCGACGGCCGTTCCGCACACGCCCTTGCCTACCTGAATCTCAATGCAGGCAACCTTGCCCTGGAAGGGTCCGAGCACAAGACGTCCGTCCTGCATAATATAGAAACCTGCCCAGTTAAGGTCAGTCAGCTCGTCGTATATAACTGCCGAAATATTAGCCAGATTCGAGATAAGATGCGGTACGTCTTCTGTCACCGCATCTATTAATTTATATAAGTCAGCCATTTTTATTCCTCCTTTTGCCCACTCGCCACTGGGGACGTTTCTTTTTGGCTACTCTCCTGCCTCGGGCAGGCAGTGCATCTGCGTTGTCCCGAGCACTCTGAAGCCTTCAGCAGTGCCGCATAAGCGTCTGAGCCCAAACTCGTGTGCTCTGAGCTTTAAATATAATACTACAGATTCAAGCGCTTCGTTCCCCTTCGGATACTGACTCGGGAATTCGCCTCTAAGCACCTCTATCTGCTTCTTAAAATATCCTCTCGTCTTAACGTATCTGTTAGGCTTCGCGCTCATATAGAAGGCGATTGCCTGAAGCGGTGCGCTCTCCGCGCCATGTTCCCGCATTATCAGTTCAAACGGTGCCAGAAACGCGAGCTGCTTGGCCGCCTGTCCCACGCGCTTATGGTCGATATGACACTCGCTCGTAACATCAGGATCCGGGCAGAATATAATGTCAGGCTTGAACTCACCGACGGCCTTCGCCATCGCCCTAAAAAGCTCCTGCTCATCGTACAGTCCGCCGTCGCAGAAGCCTAAGAAGCTCACATTGGTTACGCCCATCGCCTTCGCTGCGGCAAGGCTCTCCTGCTTTCTGATTTCTATCAGCTCCTCAGGAGTTGTCCCGCTTGGTGCATTATCTAAGCCGAATCTTCCATCGATGCATATCAGATATGCTACTTCCTTGCCCATAGCCACAAGCTTAGCGACAGTCGCACCGGCCCCTATTTCAATGTCATCAGGGTGTGGACCGATAAACAGATATCTGTTGAATATTTCAACCTGTGGCACAGGTGCCGCTATCTTAGTCACCAAGCGCGTAAAACTCATAATCTAAGACCTCCATGGGTAACAGGGATGGTTTTTACTGCCCCCCTATAACCTATTATTGGTATTTCTTACCTTGCACATAAATCGGAATAAACACAGTGAAGATTCCAATTAAGCATATGGGCAGCATGAAGAATACATTCAGCTGCAGAAATTCTTCTTCGAGGAATATAAGCATCGGATAAAGAATCGAGAACAGCGCGCTCCATATTCTGAGCGCATGTACTATATGTTTCCAGTTACTGTTATTGAAATAAACACCGGGGCAGTTCATTCTGAACGCTCCGTCTGAGAACTGATTTATCTTGTTCTCGTCATAATATGTGGGAAGCTTCTCACGCATAAACAGCCAGATATAGACTCCAAATGTTACTGCCAGTCCTGTTGGAACAAACAGACACGTCGATATTCTCTCAAAATCAAATCTGATGCACATCACAAAGCACTCAATCGCAGCAAGCATTACAAAACTGATTACTGCTACCAGCCTCTCTGTGAATCTTAAACGTTTCTCTTCCTTCTTCTCCTGTTCGTTCAGTTCAATTGTCTTCTGAACAGCTTCTTCGACATCATTTACCTTAAAATTCTCTTCCATACTGATTTTTCTTCCCTCCATAAGTTCAGCTATCGATACTGAGAGAACGTCTGCCAGCGGTTCAAGAAGAGTAATGTCCGGGAAGCTTAGTCCACGCTCCCACTTGCTGACTGCCTTGTCTGATATGAGAAGCCTGTCCGCAAGTTCCTTCTGCGTAAGATTCTTCTCCTTGCGCTGCTCAGCAATAAACGCGCCAAAACTTTCTTTGTCCACTGTTTCACGTCCTTTCTGTTACGACATCAGTATAGTAATTTCTGGTAAATCCAATCAACCGACCTGTAGTTTAGACCGCAATCCCGCATGATTTCAAGCATTCTACTATTGGTAGAGTATAGGGACGGTTCTATCTGCCCCAGTATTGGGGCAGGAAGAACCGTCCCCACTGCCCCATATCACACTGAATTACGTGCTACCATCTGGCACTTCATACGTATAGGCTCTTTCGGCATCTCAAAGTCTTCCTTCTCAAGCTGGTCGACAAGGAGCATGGCTGCCATGTAGCCTATGTCATACAGAGGAAGTCTTGTTGTCGTCAGAGTCGGGTACATACTTGCCGCAAGCTCGTGATCATCGAAGCCTGCAATTGCAATATCACGACCGACCTCAAAACCGAGCTCACGGGCACCGATATAGGCACCTGAAGCCATACGGTCATTCATGCACCAAATAGCGGTAATATCCTTCTTAAGGAGCTTCTTCGACAGCTCATAGCCCGACTGCCAAGCCCAGTCGCCATAGCACAGAAGTGACGGCTCATACTTGATGCCGTTCTCCTTAAGTGCTTCCTTAAGGCCCTCAATACGCGCCTTTGTATGGAAATTATCCTTAGTTCCACCGATAACTCCAATGCGTGTGTGGCCCTTGCTTATGATATAGTTCACCAACTCAACAGAGCTGGCGATATCATCTATAAATACGGACGGAACGTCCCTGTTTTCTTCATAACCATAGGCAACTACCGTGGGGATGGGGAATCCCTCAGGTACAATATTCATGTGTCTTGTATGAGCGGCCACATAAATTATACCGTCAACCTTGATTGCCTGCATCTGCTGGAGCACGCTTTTCAGAGCCTCATTGAGAACTACGGTGTCCTCAAGATGAGACTTCTTCCATCTATAGTACATACGAAGGTTCATAAGAACCGTCTTGTAGCCGTGCTGCTCCAAATGGTCGAGGATAGTCTCGACAATATGAGGAGATGTGAACTGGCACAGATCCTCAACAATAATACCGATAGTCCGAGTCTTAAGCTTACGAATTCCCTGTGCAAAGAAATTGGGCTGATAGCCTGTCTCCTCGACAACAGCCATGACCTTCTGCCTTACTTCCTCACCAAATTTATTCTTACCGTTCAGAACGTTAGAAACTGTACTTACGGATACCCCACACATCCGTGCAATATCTTTTAAAGTAAACACAATAAATCCCTCTCAAAATTGTTCTTAGTAAAACACTATTGACCCCTATTTTACAAAAAGAGCCCCACTTTTGTAAATGGGGCTCTATAGATTTTTTTTGCATTATCTTGCCAAATATAATTATTTAGCTGCTAACTTAGCATTGAGCTCGATGGTGTGCTTCTCAACGTCAAACTTGTACAGATCGTCGAAGTTGTAGCTGTTGAGAGTCTCAACCATTGCATCCCACTCAGCATCGAATGATGCATCATCGGGCTTGAAGATCATTCTCCAAGAAGCCTCGCACAGTTCGTTGTTGCACATATTTCTTGCAACAGAGATATCAGCTGTATCGCTGGGAAGTGATACTGATACGCTGGGGCTTACAAGAAGAACGTTGTTAGCCTTCATGTAATCTACAGGCTCAGCTGCACCGAACTTAGCTGCCCACTCGCGCTTCATGTCGCACATGATTGACTCTTTGTAGGTTGCCCAGTACTGTGTTGCATACTGCTCGCCGGTAAGAGGATTGAAGCTTGAAGAACCAACGATCCACTGGTTGATCTGGTTGTTACCATCCTGGTAGCCTGCTCCGCCGTACTCCTCGGGAACGGGAAGGTTATCCATCAGAGCGTTAGAATTCTTAACGTAGTACTTGCCGTCAGAACCGATCTCATAGTTGAAGCCTTCGATACCGTCATGCTGGAACTGGCATCCTTCGGGTGATGCATACCAGTTAAGGAATTCCATAATTCTGTCATACTTGTCACCGGTAACGCCTGAGCCAATACCCCAGATACGTCCGCTTCCGTAGTATGCATCAGAATCGGTATAGTATAACTGATCCTTAACAGGGATGAAAATAAATGCTGTACCATCATTGATACGGTCTGTTGAATTCCAGAAACCTACCTGCCAGCTGTACCACATAAGCTGAACCTGACCTGCACTCATCTTAGCGCAAGCTGAGTTCCAATCCTGTGTACCTGAGTCGGGATCAAGGAGACCACGTCTGTAAGCGGTATTTAAGAACTTAAGGATCTTGTAGTAAGAAGCTGTCTTATCGGTAATAGGTGTGAAGGTGTTGTCAGCCTTAAGAATAGCTGAACCCTTAATCTTCTCGCCGTACCAGGTTGTTAACTGAACAACGTTAGCAATACCAAGCATGCCGTCGCCGCCATCCCAGTCTGCCCATAATGAGAAAGGATAGCAAGGATCACCTGCATCATTGGTGGGGTACTTCTGCATAATAGCCTCGAGGGTATCAAGAAGACCATCAAGATCCTTGATATCAGGAGAACCTACGCCGGTGTACTGATCCCAACGAAGAAGGGGACTTGAGTAAATAACATCCTGTGAATAAGATGTGGGTGAAGTGTTAACCATTTCACAAGGGATACCGTAAACGGCACCTGTATCGGTGATACTCTTGTTAAGAGTGTCGATAGGTCCCCAGTATTCCATGAGGTACTGCTGATTCTTGATTTCAGCTGAGATGTCCTTAATGAGGCCCTGGCCAACGCAATCGTTGAAGTCAGTAGCATCAAGGATAACGATGTCACCAAGGTTACCGCTTGCTGTTCTTGTCTGGTAAATATCGCTACCTGCAACCTGAGGAGCGATGATGTTAAGCTCGATGTCGAATCTTGACTTAACTACCTGCTGGAACCAACCGGTCTGAAGACCCTGATAGTTAGCTGCTGCATCATAGATGTCGAGGGTATAAACCTCACGACCTGTAGATGAAGCGTCGCTGCTCTTAGAAGAATCATCCTTCTTGGTTGAGCTGCTGTCACTGCTTGAGCTCTGCTGTGAGCCCTTGTTTGTGTCTGCTTCCTTCTTGCCACATGCTGTTAAGCATCCGAGAACAAGAATAAGAGAAAGAAGCAATGCAATTACTCTTTTCATAAAAACTACCTCCCATAAAATTTATAATAAGCACTCTATGTGCATATTACCTTACACCGATCAGCCCTTAACGGCACCGATCATAATACCCTTTGTGAAATATCTCTGGAAGAACGGATATACACAGATAATAGGCGTTACAACTACTACGGTAACCGTCATACGAATTGAAGTAGCGGTAGCTGCATGAGCAAGGCTCGCTGCAAGGTTCGTATTGCTGGTTGAATTGACAAGACCTGCAAGGGAGCTTGCCTGGTTAATGTACTGATAAAGCACGAACTGTAAGGTGTACAGCTTAGTATCAGTAACAAGGAGCAGTGTGTCCTGGAAAGCATTCCACTGGTTAACTGCAGCGAAAACAGCGATAGTTGCCATGATAGGCTTGATAACCGGAACGATGATTTTGGCGAATACCGTGAGCGTTCCGGCTCCGTCAATCTCAGCCGCATCCTGCAGCTCCTTGGGAATCGACTCCACGAAGGTTTTGCACAGAATGATATAGAACGGGTTGACGATCATCGGGAAAATATATGCCCAGAAGTTGTTCGTCAGTCCCAGATTCATCATTGTAATGTACCAGGGAATAATACCTGCGTTGAAGTACATTGTTGCAACAACGAATCTGTACCATACCTTGCGGCCCCACATGGTCTCTCTCGTGAACATGAATCCGAGGAAGGCTGCAATCGCAAGTGTCAGAACGGTACCGATAACGGTACGTGCAACTGAAACCTTAACTGCATCAAAAAGACCTGTGATATGTACTACGTTCTTATAGTTTGTAAAATGTATTCCCTGAGGCCAGAATAAAACCTTGCCTCTCTTACTCAGATCATTGTTACTGATTGAGTTAATCAATATGTAGTAGAACGGGTATAAGCAGACAAAAGCGAATATAGCATTAATCAGGTAAATAAAGAAGCTAAGCACTTTGTCGCCAAAACTCGTCTTCATTTTCTTAGGTTTAACCTTAATCTCTTTTTCTTTACTCATCTTCTCACCTCTTATTCAGATAATGACCACTGTGTTATACGAAATTCTCGCCTCTGATAAGCTTCGAGAGCTTATTGGTGAAGGCTAAGAGCATTACGCTTACGATACTCTTCAGAATACTGATTGCAGTTGAGAGTGAGTAAGCACCTGAACTCTTAAGGTTGAATACGTATAAGTCAAGAACCTGAATATAGGCCTTATTGAATGAGTTCTGGAATACGTAGTACTGCTCCATTCCGTTTGAAAGGAAGTTAGCAATATTAAGCATTACGATAACGAAGTAAGTAGGCAGGATGCTCGGGATGGTGATGTGCCAGATAATCTGCATTCTGGACGCGCCGTCTACCTTGGCTGCCTCGATCATCTGCTCATCAATACCGGTGATGGCCGCAATGTACATGATTGCCGTCCATCCGGCGTTCTTCCACGTCAGCCACAGCCACTGTTTGAACCAGACATGATCTGCCGATTTCAGGAAATCAGTAGGTTTGTCCTTGATTCCCAGATTGATAAGAACCTGGTTAACAGCACCGTTATTGCTCAGGATTGCGAAAGCGATTGAGAATACAAGTACCCAGCTGATGAAGTTAGGCAGTGTGGTTACTGTCTGAACAAACTTCTTGAAAGGTGTGCACTTGATCTCATTCAGAAATACCGCAAAAATCAACGGGAACCATGAGAATAACAGACTGATGCCGCTCATAGCGAACGTGTTTCTGAGCACTTCCAGAGTCTGCTTGATTCTGACCGGGTTGTCCACCATGTACTTGAACCACTTGAGACCCACGAACTGTGACTCTGACAAGGGTGTCGGCGGCTTGTAGTCATAGAATGCGTATACCCATCCGTACAACGGATAATACGAAAAGATTGCAACTAAAATAAGAAATGGTACGATATATAGAAACTCTCTATATCCACGGACTTGTCTTGCTGTAAGTTTAGGCTTCTTAGCCTCTTTATTATTCCCCATATTTAGTATCTCCCCACAGAAAGCTAAACACTTGGTAAAACGTTTTTCCTCACAATCAAAATATTACTCCACAAATACACGTATGTCAACTACAAATTAGGGACGTAGTCAAATTACTTCGAATCTGCAAATCGGGGACACAGTCAATGCATTTCTATGACTATGTCCCCGATTTGCAGATTCGAAGTAATTTGACTACGTCCCTAATTTGTACCCTACTGGAACCTTGCAAGCGTGTCGAACAGCTGCTTGACTTCGATAGGCTTGGCGAGGTGGTCGTCCATGCCGGCTGCGAGAGCATCTCGGCGGTCCTCCTCGAAGGCATTGGCTGTCATGGCAATGATAGGGATATGAATCTTTTTGGGAACATGTAATGCTCTTATGGCCTTGGTTGCCTCATAGCCGTTCATACGCGGCATCTGAACATCCATAAGAATGATATTGTAGTAAGTATAGTTCTTGCGCTCAATGGCGGTGCGGACCTTCTCGACAGCGATATCGCCGTCCTCTGCCTCTTCAACGATAAAGCCCTGCTCCTCAAGAAGATTCTTCGCGATTTCGCGGTTCATCTCATTGTCCTCAGCGAGCAGAATTCTGTGACCCTCGAAGCTTACCTTGCCGACCTTTCTGTCTGCATTAGCTTCCTCATCATCCTCGTGCACTTCGTCCTTATCGATCTTGAAATCGAGAGTAATATCAAATCTCGTGCCGCATCCCGGCTGCGAAGTAACCTCGATAGTGCCGTCCATAAGGTCCACAAGACTCTTAACTATGCTAAGACCGAGACCGGTTCCCTGAATCTTGCTGACCGTCGAACTGTTCTCACGTGAGAACGGCTCGAACAGCTCCGTTAAGTACTCCTCGCTCATTCCGATTCCGTTGTCGGAGACGCTTAACGTATATGTCGCGTAGCCGCGTTTTCTTGCCTTGATCTCCTTAAGGGTGAAATCAATCGTTCCTCCCTCAGGCGTGTACTTAATCGCATTGCCGGCGATATTGAGCGTAATCGACGCCATTCTCGCATCGTCCGCGTATACCTCGTAATGCTTAATGTTCTCAAGCGAGTAATTGAAATTGCGTCCGCTCGTCTGCGCCTGCTCCGAGAGAACGGTAACCATTGAGTTGAACTTATCCTTGATGTTAACCGGTGTGCTCTCAAATTCAATCTTACCGGATTCGATTCGCGCCATCTCAAGCACCTGGTTGATAAGCTGAAGCAGCTGATGCCCGGAAATATCAATCTTGTCGAGGTACTCAAGCACTTTCTCGCGGTCGTCCACATACTTCTTCGCCATCGAGGTGAAGCCCGTGATTGCGTTCATAGGCGTGCGGATATCATGTGACATGTTGAACAGGAAGGTCGTTTTTGATTTACTTGCAACCTCCGCCTCGGCAAGTGCCTTCTCAAGTCTGTCGGCATTCGCCTTATCTGCGGCCAGCTTGTCCGTAACGTCACGGAACGCAATACCTGCGTGGTTCTCATCAAAGCCGCGGATGAAATCTACACGGAACCAGCGGACATCCTCCTGGGAAATATCACGCATGTATACCGTGAAGCTCATCGAGTTGCGCAGTCTCTCCCTGATATACTCAGGCTTGACCGCCTCGTACATTGCCTCGCGGTCATCAGGATGGCAGCTCTCCTCGAGATAGCGGTTAACGGACTCGAGATAATTCGTCAGATGTCCGTATGTATTCTCAAGGTATTTGCTTCTGTGGAATACCGTGAGTGAGTAATCCTGCAGATTGACATAGTACGCAGACACATACGAGTATAAGAAGGTGTCCGCGAAGGTCTGAATCTGGCGCTGACGCTCCTTCTCCTCGCGCACCTCACGGTCCTTCTCGATGAAACCGACCATAACCGAATGCGCCTCTTCGTCAATATCCTCGCACTTAACGATGTTCATCTGTGTCCAGAGGAAATCATCGCCGTATTTCCTTCTAAACAGGGTACTTAAGCTCTTCTTACGCACCAAAAGCTTCTTGACCGCCTTATCGGACGGGAAGGTTCCGTTCAGGATCTTTCTGTCCTCAGGAAGCACGAGCTCGCTGCCCAGAATATCGCGGAAATGATCTCCGAACACCTTGTACTTCTGCATGCTTATCTTAGTCTCGGGAATGCGGTCCGATACCGAGTAATTGACATATGAACCGTTATCAAGATTGACGTGATACAGTGCGGTATACTCGCTCGCAAGGCCGCTGATCATCTCAAGCTGCTGTGCTATCTGCTTATTAAGCTTCTCCTTGTCCGCCTGTTCCTCGTCAAGGTCGGTAAATGCAAGGCATATCGTTCTGGCCTCTCCATCTATTCTGTCTATTACATACCAGATGCATCGGGTAATCGTATTGCCCCTGAACGGAGATTCAAATACAAGCTCACGCTTGTCCTGGCTGCGCAGGAACTCTCTTGTTCCCTCAATGCTGCACATAGGCAGCCACTGCAGCTGGTACTTCTCTGCAAGCTTCTCTACATTGCTTAGCATACCCTTTGTGTAGCTTCCGAATGCCTCTTTCGTCTCTACACCGTAGTTTTCATCACGTCTTACAATTTTGAGCGTATCTGTTTCAAGGTCTGCCAGATATATTCCGTAGCAGTCACCGGATACGCAGCTCTGCGCCATTTCCATAGCAACTGTATCGTCAACGTCCTTGAAGGCGAGAATGAATTCCTCGTCATTCAGCTTTGACAGTCTCATCTCATACCAGATGATATGTTTTTTGTACAGACCCCTGTAACGGATTGAGTACTCATTGGTGTTCTCAAATCCCGCAATAATATTCGACAGCATAAGCGTATTATGAACACGCTCCTTGTCTGCTTCGTATACAAGCTCTGAGATTTTGCCAAATGATTTCGAGTAGGAGGTCTCGCCGCCGAACATCTTCTTGACCGTATTTGAGTTTGATAAAAGCTGGAACTCGTCCTTATTGATATTAACAATTACGGAAGCCTCGTAATCCTTGACAAATCGGTCAATCAGTCTCTGCGACTCCTCGGCCTTCTTGCGCTTAAGCAGCTCGCTATAGGTAACGACGGCTACATTCTTAAGAACATCGCCATTCTTCCTGCCCTTCGAAGGGTTATCAAGGGCAATATAGCCTACGATTTCATCGTGGTTCAAAATGGGTGCTGCCATGAATGCGATTCCACTGTGAAGATTTGTGTTAATCCATTCCACCACGCGGCTTGCGGGAATATTCTGAAGATTGTCCGCAACAGGCTTAAGCCCCGTTCTGCTCCACTCAAAGGTGTTGTTTAGGGAGTCCCTTGCCTCCGTATACTCAAAGATGCCCACGTGGTCAGCTCCGTAGAACTCACCGGTAAGTTCAAGCAGCTCCTGTATAGCCTCGGCCGGTGTCTCATCCTTGCCTAAGACCGCGAAGCATCTGTTCAGTGCTTCCTCGCCTCGGATTTCGAGATCTCGCTCAGCGAAGCCCATAGCAATTACATTGGCGCGCTCATCGACACCCTCGTACTTGATGATGTCCATCTCCGACCAGAGATACTCTTCGCCGTACTTTCTTCTGTAACGGACCGTATACTTCTTGCTGTGCGCAAGTCTCTCTCTTATGGTCTCGTTCGTAATCCCCGCGAACTGGCATCTGTCCTCGGGATGAACATACTCTGACATTCCGTATTTCTGTAGAATTGCAGGCCCCTGTACAGAGCCGTCAAACAGCTCCCTCGCATTGGGGAAATACTCCTTATCGAACGAGTATATCTTGAAGGTACCTTCGTCCATGCTTATATAGAACAGCGCACGGTACTCTCCTGCGAGACCGCCGATAATCTGCATGTCTTCCTTCAGCTTTATCTCCATCTCGCCCATGCGCTTGAGCTCTGTATTCTCTTTCTTAGCTTTAAATCTTGAGAGGGATATTGAAATGATATGAGCGAATTCCTCCAGTGTGGTGCGCTCTATATCCGTGAAATTGTGATATTCGGTGACATAGTGAATTGCAAGATAGCCTGCGACCTCGCCGTCACAGTACACGATTCTGGTAAGAGAGGATTTGATTGGACAGTCATGGTACACCGGAATTCCCTGCCAGCCTTCCTGACAGTTATCCATCTCAGTGTAGCCGCCGTCATACATCGGATGATGTGCGTCAAAATGTTCACACTGCATACAGTACTCAATCGGGACAGCCCATGTCTTCTCGATAGCAGGCGAATTGACCATGATTCTCGTCTCCTCCAAATCACGGTAAATAACCTGGTCGCAGTTAATGAGCACACGAAGTCGCTCCGCGAAGTTGCTAAGCAGCTCGATAGGGTCATCATCGTAGTCGATCATGTATCTGAGCACTTCTCTTCGCAACTGTTCATGCGCCAGTCGCACATTCAAATAGTTGGTATCTTCTCTCATTTCTGTCACCTTTGCAAATCGTGTAGTGCATATACAAACTTATCCTTTTATATATTACCATATTCCGTTTTGTGTTGCAACCGCATATTCGCACGATTCGTGGTTAAGAGTGGGGCAATGGGGACGGTTCTTGTTGCCCCAGCATTGGGGCAACGAGAACCGTCCCCATTGCCCCTCCCCATCGACTCAAAAAAAGAGTGGCTTTACAGCCACTCATAGTCCCCGCCTGTTATAGCGAGGCTTAATAATGCATCGTATCTTTCGACCTCCTCTGCGCCGCTTATCATCTCGACAAGCACTGCATCCTCTGCCACTGTGGGCATCTCGTCGTCCGGTCCGATCTCCATGTCCAGATTCTCCTCCCCGCAGTAAGGGCACACAATCGTGGGCGCTATCTGCAGGTCAAGGAATCTTGCGCCGCACTCGCGGCACTCATAGAAGCCGCATCTCTCTGTATTATCAGGTACAAAATACATGGTATACCTCCAAAATAACTATATTGCTTTTCGCTTATATATTACCATATATTTCCTAACTTCCAAGAGACTGCTTACTTTATTTTTCTCTTTCTTAAAATTAATGCTGTTCCGACAGCGCCTCCCGCTATAACAACGCTCGATGCAAGGATATAAAGACCGGTGTTCGAAGATTTCTTCTCCTTGGTCATGCCGTCGCCGTCTACTATCTGCTCGCTTACGGGAGCTGTGGGCACAGGTGTTACCTCGCCGGCTGCTGCTGCATCGTCTTCCTCTGCCATAGGTGTCGTAGCTGTCTCAACGGGGGGAGTTACGCCCTCTTCGGGAGCAGAGCCTTCAGGGATTTCACTTGCAGGTGTATCCTGCGAAGGAGTCTCGCCGACAGGTGTGTCTGAGGTCTCAACCGGAGGAGTTACAGGATCAGGTGTAATCTCAGCGTCTGCGCTGCCCTCAGGAGGGGTTACGCCTTCTACCGCTTCCTTTGATGACTGATAACCGCACACCGTGCACTTGTAGTTCTTGTCCCAGGTGTGCTCGTCACCGGTAAGGTCCTCACCGCATTTACAATGAATCCAATGATAGTTCGCATCGTGCTTCATCTCGCCGCCGACATGGTTTCTGGGATTTTTGGAGCCTGTAATGCTCGTAATCTCCTTAGTTCCAAGTGCATCCGAGAACATCTTGTGACAGCGTCCGCAGCTGTAGTACTCAACAGTTCCTGCGTTCATGCAGTCGCCCTCTGTTGCATCGACCTTAGTAAGGTCGTGTCCCAAAGCCTTGGTGACATGCGTCTCAATCGGTACGCCGCAGATTGCGCATTTAGTGGTCTCAACGCCGTCCTGTGTACATGTAACCTCTGTGGCCTCAGAAATCTTAGTGTGCTCCAGCTCGAGTGTGAACATAACTGTAATGCACTTGTTGTCAGCAGTGTAGCCGCCTACAGAAGCCTGGAAGCCGCTCACTGACACGGAGGTCTTCATCGGGTCTTCAAAAATGTAGCTTCCGCTCGTCTTGACATCAATGGCAACAGTGTATTTTTTGCCGCAGGTGAACAACTCGCCTGCCTTGGCATCGATTACCTTAACGCCTGCGATATAATACTGGCTGCTGCCTGCAGTAGCGGTAAGTCCGGTCATTAAATCGCCTGTCTTAGGTTTGGTAAATCCAACGCTTACACTGTTAACAGACGGTGCCTTGCAGTCATAATCTACTGTTAACAGAAGTGACTCAGGCTTCTTCGCCTTAACTGTCGCCTTCGCTCCGCCATAGATTTTGAAATTCTCAGCATTCGTTCCGTGAACATCAGATATATACGGTGTAATGGAAAATGTGTATTTTTTGCCGGCCTTTGCCTGAAACATCTGATAGAATTCTGCCTTCTCTGCAGGCGTTAACTCGCCGTTTTCTTTCTCATATGTTTTGAGGTAAGAAGCGGTATCAGTTGCCATCCATTTACCATCAGTGGTTACATTAAGGAGCATAAGCTCACCATCGCAGTTGACTGAAATGATTTTCTCCACATCCGTTGCACCGGTGATAACCATATTACATGCGGCTGACAGCTTGACAATGTCATCGCCCGCCTTGACTTCATCCGGGATATTAATAGTAACTACAGGTGCGGCAGTAGGCTTGAACTCAAAGCTTACTACCACTGAAGCTTCATCAATCCACTCTATAGTTCCTTTTTCACTGTTACCGTTAAGCTTAAAATATACGTCCATATTGTCAGCAAACGCATATCCTGACTTTGGATACAGTGTGGCGCTTACCTTGTGCTTAAGAACGGTACCTATTTTGCTTCCGACTGTCAATGTACCGTTATATGCTCCCGTCTGGTCAGCGCAGTTCCAGACAAATCCGCGGCCAAGAGAAGCCTGATTGTTCTCAGTGGCATTACTAAAGCTTGTAATTTCAGGCACGGTACTGCCTACGAAGAGATATCCGAGATCGATATGCAGCGAGTATATCTTCTTGTCTGAGCTGTCAACATAAGTTACCTTTGATTTGTCATCAGTAGCCGCCTGCACCTTTGCTGTGTTTACAGCGCCTGCCATAACCACACATAAAAGCAGCACACAGACAAATCCCCAAAACTTCTTCATAAAATAAAACCTCCCTATAATGATGTGTGTGATGTACGCACAGAGTCATTATAGGGAGTTTGCTGTTAAATAATCAACTGCCGTTCGGCAGATATTTTGTCAAAACGTGAAATTCTCGTCAAAAAGCGAAATCTATCAGCCCTTGCCGCCAACGCCTGTTCCGACGGTAACTACACCAACAGTTATATTCTCGCCATCGCCGTAGGTAACAACAAGGTCAACCATTCCTTCAGGGAATCCGTCAGCCTTCTCGTTAGGAATATATGCGTAGCAGCAGAAGGAATGAGTATCATCATTGCCTTCAAAAGTACCGATCTGTACAGCCTTGGCTTCCTCGAGGAATTTATCGTCAAGGATCTCCGGATACTCGTTGTAATCTCTGTGAGCGCATGCCCAAAGCTTAGTAGTCTCAAGAGAACCGTCGTAATCCATCTCTTCAAAATGAATCTCGAAATGCTCCTGGTCACCTAATGCACAGCCTAAATCGTACATTTTAAAATCGACATTATCGAATAATTCTCCACATTCGCCTCTAAGTATCTTAATACCCCAGTTAGTGCGGATAGGTGTATAAGAATTCAGAACATGGAAGGTTCCGCACTCGAAATAGCTTGCGCGCTCGTCCTTGTCGAGAACATCACCCATAAAAGGTGTTGCATCGTATGAGCAGCAGCTTGATAAGCTGTCACACTCATCAATCTTCAGAGCGAAGGTATTGTCAGCGGAAATAATATATCCGTTGTATACGTACCAGCCGCTGGTGTTCTCCTCACAAAATACCCAGTTCTCCAATTCGCCGCCGTTGCGGAAATGATAATCCGTATAGATTCCCAATGTGCTGATTGAGAACGGGCAGTAGTTGGTTCCGAATCTGTCAGCCCAGTACGAAGGGTCATGTCTGTTAAGAGCAGTCTTAACATCATGAGCAGCCTCATTGGCCACATCGTCCACGCCCTGGCCGATTGTGTTCTCTGCATCGCCTAAAATATCGCCAAATGCGTCAGAAATAGAATTTGAAGCATCCTTAGCGATATCGGTCATAGCATTGTTAATGGTCTCGCTGATTTTGTCCTCAACAGCCTTCTTAGCCATGCTGCAGCCTGTAAGTGATGCAACCATAGCAACGACCAAAAGTAAAGCAGTTAATTTTTTCATATAAATATTCCCCCTTTAGTTGAAATATATGCTTTCCTTCTCATCATAACATTATGCCACCTCACCAAAAAGTGCCGAAGGTCATTCCATTCGGCACTACAAATTAGGGACGCAGTCAAATTCCTCCAAATCTGCAAATTAGGGACGCAGTCAAATTCCTCCAAATCTGCAAATTGGGGACACAGTCAGCTCCTTCAGACTGCTTTCTCGCCTGTAATCCTCTCTCCTATGCGGCTTGCGTTCTTCTCAACAAAGCATCTTGTATAAGGCACGTTCTTCTCTCTTCGCAGTCGTCTGTAATAGGGCAAATTCGCCCAAATAATCGAAATCATGCCCGGTATCAGATAGAGCGGTCCGAGCACCAACGACTGATACGTGTGTCCGTATTCATGCACCTTGACCATGCTGTCATCGCTCTTAGGCACGAATATGAACAGTCCGAGACTGATTCCCGAATTAGGTCTGTCCCACTCTGTGGCAATGCATCCTCTATAGAAGCTGTGCGGACATTTTAGGTTTTTAAAAAACAGCACCAGTCCGATCAGTGTCTGCCCAATGCCCCAGGTGCACTGAACAATCATGTATAAAGCATAGAATATGTATTTCATAATCTGAGTATGTCCCTTTTTTGTAAATTTGGAGTAATCTGACTACGTCCCTAATTTGCAGAATCGGAGTAATCTGACTACGTCCCTAATTTGTAATTATATCACACATTCTATGTCTTTGCCTGTTTTGCTGAGCTTGAAGCTTACATCCCTGCCATCAATAGTAGCGGCATAGTCGCCTCTGTAGCCGTCAAATTCTATATAGCCGGCCTCGTCAGTCTTTAGGGTGGCATTAGTGGTCCACTCTTCCTTGATAAGGTGCTTCAGCATCTCGTACGAAGGCTTAAGGGAGTTGTCCTTGCGGATTACGCCGCTTGGCGCGCCGAGCCATTTGCCGTCGGAGAAATCCCAGCCCGTGATAGCCTCAACAAGCGGATGGTCGAACAGGTAAGTGTACATCTCTTTCATCTCGCGTGCCTGGCGTTCCTCGCCCTCGGGCGTTGACGGCCACTCAGGAATCTGATAGTCATTCAGATCAACAATGTGCGCAGGCATGATATGGCCCGAGACAAGCGTATTCTCTGTGAAATGCAGCGGAAGTCCGAACTTCTCGAAACGCTTTAATATCTCTTCAAGCTTAGCAAGGCCCATGTAGCCCTGATGCTGATGAGTCTGAAGTCCAATGGCGCTTATGGGCACCCCTGCTTCAAGACACTTGTCTATCAGCTCGGCATACTTGTCAGAGAGATTGAAATCGTTTATGAGCAGAACCGAATCAGGATTAGCTGCCTTAGCCGCGTCAAAAACCTCCTTAACAAGGTTGACCTGACCGTACTGCTTGCAGATTCTGGTAATCGCGTTGTCATAGCGGTCAAACACCGGCATGATGACAACCTCATTGATTACATCCCACATATCAATGACGCCCTTAAACTCGCTGACATCACGGTTGATTCTTGCAAGCTGCTTCTCAAGGATAGTCTTGTTATCATACTCCATAAGCCAGTTAGCACATGCAGTATGCCAGCATAACGGGTGTCCCTTGACCTTGGCTCCGTGCTCAACAAGGAACTTAGAAGCGCGCATACGGCTCTCGGTCTTAGGCTTGCCCTCTTCAGGTTCAAACTGGCCCCAGTAGAAGGACATGGTTCCATAATTGCACAAATCAGTCCACTTATTCATTCTGTCAATAAAGAACTCACTCGGTTCATCCTCTGTGCGGTTGATTGCATCGAAGCCTCCGCATCCGAACAGGAACTCGTGGTTTGTCAGCTTAACATTCACTGTGGCGTTCGCAACCGGCGCGCCATCCTTAGTCAAAAAACGTACTCTGCCTTTGGTCTTTCTGCTCTCGTTAGCCATTTCTTCCCTCCTTGTGCTCATGTCAAAGATAAAAAAAGCACCTGTATAACTGCTTATAATAACAATTATACAAGTGCCTGATTCTGAAACAATGTGCTATATTACTCAAAATCACCGATTATCTTGAATGCCAAATCTCTTCTTCGCATATTCCATGCTGGCGACGTACTCCTCATCAGATTCCAGATGTTCAATAATCATCGGCATGTCAGGGTCGCACTTATTCGCAAGTTCAATATATTTCTCCAGAGGAAATGTTCCTTCGCTGCACGCGCACTCTCTCAGCATAAATGTGAATTCCTGCTGCAGCTGGACATTCTTCAGATGGCAGCTTCTGATTCTGCTTCCGAGAAGTTCAAAGGTCTCACTAAGAAACTCCTCAGGGAAGAAATATCTCTCAGGGCAGTTTATCATGTTAATAATATCCATATGCACTGCGAATCGGTCACGGTCTACCTCCTCCAGAAGCTGAACGTAATCACGGGGGCCTGTAGGAATCATCCACGGCATCGGTTCAAGTGAAAAATACGAATTAACAGGCTTCGCCTCGTCAATAATTGTCCTGACCATCTGAATAGTCTTATTCCGCATCTCTTTGGAGAAATTCTCACTGTAGCCGCCGTCCCAGCGCTTGCCGGAAGATCCTGCTACATTGACACAGCAGCGCGCGCCTATGTAATCGGCAAGTCTCATCTGATTAATGCTGTACTCAAGATTCGCCTTGCGCTCGGCTTCGTCTGTCGCGATTGCGTTGCGCCAGATTCCTACCTCCGCTATCAGAAGATCATTAGCCTTAGCTTCTGCCACATACTCATCAACAAGCTCCTTCGGCGCCTCGCAGTTTAGCGGGAACACAACGCTTCTGCACCCGAGCGCAGCCTGTGCCTTAGCCCATTCCTTAGCACTGCTAACCGTAAGTGATGATGAAATACCAAGCCTCATACCTTCTCCTCCTTATCAGAACAAATCAAGCATGCTGTCCAGATATATCGCTTCCCTAACCTTAAGCTGATACTCCGGTTTAGTCATGTAATATAACAGAAACTCCAAAACTATAGCGCTTCCAAGAGTTCTTCCCTCAATCTTAAAATTGCTAAATCCCATGGGCATGTAAATGTCCAAAATATCGTTCACACCTATGAAGCCCGGATTCTCCATCGCCTTACTGAATACATATCCCGCACTTCCTCCGGGCGACCTGCATATATGCTCAGCGCATTCTTCGTTAAGAATCTTGCGGCTCACACTCTCATAGCAGGCCTTTCTGTCCGCGCATCCGAAATAGCAGCATTCATTGCACAGAAATTCGACCTTGTCCTTCTCATTGCCTGTCAGTCTCCCAAGCTCCTCAAAGCGCCTGTTTAGTCTGAAATCAGGCACGACATACTCAAAATCATCCCTGTCTGTCTCATTCTTAAAATCACAGAAATCAGTGAGAACCTTAGTAGTTGAAGAAACCAGATACAGCCCCGGATAATTCCTGCGCAGGTAACTGCTAAGCAGATCAGAGTGCACGATAACACCGTTTCTGACCTCCGCCTCATCGCTTCCGCCTTTCTCAAAAAGTCTGCAGAGCGAATTGCATTTATCATCACTAAGGTGCTCGTCCCTAAGCAGCGAATTGCTGAAGGTCAGTCTCGCCGATATCTTGTATTCCTTAAGCAGCTCAAGCACCTTGCCCGGCTCCACATCGCCTATTCCTTCTCTTCCGCCGCCCCATATGCAGTCATAGGGAGCCCCGTATATCGAGCCAATATCACACCAGTCATAGAAGTACTCCCTGTGTTCGCGGTAGAGCGGAAGGAAGGCACTGTACAGCTCATAGAACTCGAACAGTCCCGGTAAATGATAGTGTGCCTTCTTGTTTATATTCTCAGTCATAATCAGAACCCGATATTCTTATAATCTCTCTCGTAATGGCACTCCAAAAGAGTACCCTCCACCTCATAGCCGAGCTTAAGATACAGCTGTGTCGCAGGCTGGTTGTCTCCAAAAACCGTAAGTGATGCCTGCTCGTAGCCCCTGCTTCTAAGAAAACCTAATGCGTACTGAATAAGAGCTGATGTGACGCCCTTCTGCCTGTAATCCTGTGCACAGAATATGTTCTCAGTAGCTGCCCTTCCCTCAGAAACGGTCCAGGTTGTCAGAGCCGCAATGACACGCTCACCCTTCATAACGGCGAACACATGCGAGTCCTCACCGCCCATGACAAATCTGAGCTCATTAATGCTGTCCTCAACCTCAAAGGCCTCTCTGTTAGTTTTTATATATTCCTTAGCGAAATTCTCATCGTCAGGATCCATCTCCCTAATCGCAAGCTTCTCGCCGCCCTTAAGTCTGATGACAGGCTCGTCTTCAGAGTAGGCTTCCATATCCTCGTCCGTGAGCTCTCTTGCCATAATAGGAGTAACTCTCATCGGTCGGAAGCCGTATGACATAAGGAATTCCAGATAGTCCTTCTTCATCGCATTGGTCCAGACTCTGAGTATCAGTCTCTTACCCTTGTGGCTGTCCTGAATCTTATCAAACCTCTTTTTGAGTTCCTCAATAAGCATTCCCGAAGCTATGACCTGGGCTTCTGCGTCTGCCCCTTCATCTGCGAGGAAATCAGCATGAATAAAGTAGTATCTGAGCTCCTCCTCGTCTATTTTTAGGAAGGTCGCACCGGCTTTAAGCATACCTACACCGATAATCTCATCCCCGTCTGCTGCCAGACAAACACTTTTCAAAATAACATCCCTGTGGTATTTGATGTTTAAAAAGCTCATCATATCAAGCTTCATAAGCTTCTCATCATACCTGTCAGAGTAATCAATAATCTTAATCACAATAATTCCTTCCTAAATGTCTGCTATCCATTCGTGTATTTTATAAGCATTCCTAATCCTTCATCTGCTCTTGTCAAATGCATGGCATATCTTCTTCATGCCAAGTGCAAGCGGGATAGATGTAACAAACACAACCACAACCATCAGCGCTATATTTGTGATTCTCACAATCGGCATTACTATGTCGCAGAATCTGTATGAGAAGAACTCGATTACCAGTCCGTGAATAATATAGAACTCAAATGTAATCGTGCCCATAAAACCAAGCAGTCTGTTGCCGATTCGCAGCTTCATGCCGACAAGCAGAATCATGAACGAGAACAGTGTTGATGTTGCCATATCTCCTATAAGACATATCCACCTGTATAAAACCGTAATCGTCTTCGGCAGTCCTGCATTCTCGCCGTAGTACGAGAACACGCTCTGAGTTATCTGTGATATCTGCCAGAACACTATGAACAGCACAATGCAGAGTATCAGTTTAAGCACGTACTTCTTCTTCGTCCACTCCACGACTCTGTCCTTATACTTGGCGAGCAAGAGACCTATTACAAACATCTGAACACAGTTGTACCACCACTGGCCTCGCATAAGGTAGTCATTGTGGTCGATACACGTTCCGATGAAGGTGTATACAAAAACAAGCACCGTCACCATCAGTATCGGTCTCTTCTTCGCGTATTTAAAGGATACGTAGAAGAACAGGTAGAACAGCGGCAGGATAAGCGCGAACCAGCTGTAAGGGTTAGCAAGGCTTATACCCGACAGGTAACAGAACACCTTCCACGGTGTCATTGGCTCGTGCATGATAAGTCTTGCGATAAAGAATATCCATGCTGAGACATAATACCCGATAAGAAGCGGAAGTACTCTTCTTCTGAAGAACCCTCTGCCAAGATAATCAGGCTTCTTCTCCCAGCTAAGATACAGCCCGTATCCCGAGCACATGAAGAAAACTCCTACGAACAGGAATCCCAAAGGAACAAAGAACTCAAGTCCATGATACAGCGGATAGGGTTGCCAGGACGCGCACATCTCCTGTCCGATGTGGTGCAGCATTATGCCGACAGCCAGATACCCCTGCAGATACTTGGTCTGACCAAGACTCATGAAATCCTCATTCCATTCGCCCCTCTTGTATCGCTTCGCTCCGACTAAAAGAAGAGCCAGCATAGCCGGGTAAATCAAATAGACCAGATACTCCATTAATACCCCCCTCACTTTTTAGGTGCCCTGTCCAGTTCACTTACAACATGTATAACTCCGCTTCCGTGCACGATCTCGTCCATCCGCTCCTTAAGGAACGAAGGCTTAATATCGTAATCCCTGATTTTGGAGAGCGGAATCCACTCCATAATCTCTCTTTCATTATCAGCATTGACAGAATTACTGTTCAGCTCCTTAGAGCCGCGCGGTTTCATCAGGTAATAAAATTCCAGGCATTGACAGTCCATACCGTCAAAAGCGCCACCCTTACCCGTGAAGAAATTCTCAACGATTACCGCCAGATGGTCAATATCATATTCTACGCCGGTTTCTTCAAACACCTCGCGCTTAATACAGGACTCTGCCGTCTCGCCCAGATGGACACCGCCACCGACAGTATAGTAATATTCAGTGTTTTTGCTTGTAATAAAGAGCACACTGTCATCCTCTACTATCAGTCCCCCTGTGCGATATCTGAACCAGTTATTCCCGTTAGCGAAGCAGCAGTCTCCGGGCTCGTCAGCAAAAAGTCTAAGTCCGTCAGCTATCTCCTGCCTATAGTCTTCTCTGATAAGTATATATTGAAGTCCGTTCTTTTGGCAGCCCTCAAGGAAGATACGGTTGTCGCGCCTTATAACCTCCTCGTCGCAGTCGTCATACATCCGTTTCTCAATACATGACTCTTTGGCTTTGATTAAATCAAAATGCTTATCAATATACTCATCACTTAGGCACAGACAGATATACTGAATATCCTTCAGATAATCCTCGTTAAAATCCTTCTTCCAGTCAAATGGAATATAGCAGCCTTCAACTATAAGATTCTGCTGATTCTCTATGGCAGTCTTAATCATCTCTTTAGTAATGGGCCACAGATATTCAGTCATCCTGTCATCATCATTAGGAGTAAGCTCAGTATTGCCGCTTCTTATCAGTCCCATCTTGATGTGATCCTGCGAGACGTACGGATACCTCAATGAATTCAAAAGCCGCTGTGCGAAGTTCGTCTTACCTGTATGTGTTGCTCCCGTAACCAGAATAACCATGCCTTCTCTTACCTCCCTTATGTACACTTACTGAAATATCTATCATATGCTCGCCAATAATGGATTTGTCGCATACAGTGACTACGTCCGGAACAAAAACCGTGTCGTCATCCATATCCGGGCGGACATTGACCCCCACGTTAAACACTTCGCAGGACCCGTTATGTGAATCTATGTAATTTTGAATTGCCTGACCTATTGTGCGCACTATCCGCTGATGTCTGATACTCGGCGCCTCATCCCGTACTATTCTTCCTCTGAACAGTTCTGTTCCGCGGTCCTCATCCATCTTCATGAATTCGCTTACACTTACACTTCTGTATTTCTCCAGTCTGAACCGCTGCAGTTCCCTCTCTAAGACAAGACTGAGCTTCTCAATAGTGACAAACGAAGGGTTTTTGGTTTCTCCTGTCATTATCTTACTGACTGTCCCAAGCGGCACTTCCGCCAGATAAGCAAGCTGACTTATAGTAAGTCTCAGTTCTTTTTTAGCAGCCCTGATTTCATCTTATAACTCTGCCAGCTCCTCTAAAGACTCGCGGTCCAGAATCCTGTAGGTCCGCTTCTGCGAACTGAACAGGCCCTCGCTCTGCATTGCGGACATCTCCCTCGAAAGCGAAGGTCTTGTCG
>X415_White_Rhinoceros__coassemble_88_pt1 | contig 27692 bp, 22 predicted proteins | sample X415_White_Rhinoceros__metabat2_high_PE_001 | metagenome-assembled genome bin X415_White_Rhinoceros | reverse complement strand
CGTCGTCGCGGCACTCGGTAAGGTTGTATGCGCTGACTCTGTAGGCCTTATCAGGGTCAAGACCCTTCATAAATACTCTGCGTGCCTTGTAATTCGGGCGGTTCAGTACATTAACGACTGTGAGCAGAGCTTCCTTCTTATCCTTGGATACAACTGTCCAGGCATCCCACTCGCCCTCGGTCATGTATGACACATTGCGATAGTAATCGCCGCATCTTACAAGGTCGTTGAACTTGTGGTACATAGCGACCTGTGCGGGGATGAGATTCACATCGTCCTTGGGAATCCTGGTGACATCGAGCTCGTATCCGAAGGTTCCTGCTAAAGCAACATAGCCTCTCGTCTCAAAGGGAGTAACACGTCCTACGGTATGGTTAGGACAGTCGCTTACATGGGCGCCCATTGCACTTAAGGGGTAAATCATTGCTGTGCCCTGCTGAATCTTAAGTCTTTCGATGGCATCGGTATCATCCGAGGTCCATATCTGAGGACTGAAGTAGAGCATTCCGGGATCGAAACGTCCGCCGCCGCTTGAGCAGTTCTCTAAAAGCAGGTAAGGGAACTCGCTTACAAGTCTCTCCTGGAGCTCATATACTCCGAGAACATAGCGGTGGAAGAGTTCACCCTGTGAACCCGCATCCAGCATGTAGCTGCCCAAATCGGTCATCGGGCGGTTCATGTCCCATTTGACATATTCTATATTGGCCGAGCGGAGGATTGCGGCTATCTGGTTAAAGGTATAGTTGACTACCTCAGGCCTTGAAAGATCAAGTATAAGCTGCGCGCGGGCCTGTACGGGGTCGCGTCCGGGAACCTGTATAGCCCAGTCGGGGTGAGAGCGGAACAGGTCTGAGTCGGGACTTATCATCTCGGGCTCGAACCAGATACCGAACTTCATACCGAGCTTGTTAACCTCGTCCACGAGATACTTTAGACCGCCCTTAAGCTTTTGTTCGTTAACGACCCAATCGCCCAAGGAGTTGTCATCCCAGTTACGTCTGCCGAACCATCCGTCGTCCATGACGAGCATCTCGATGCCCAGCTTTGAAGCCTCCTGCGCAATTGCAATCAGCTTGTCTGTATTGAAATCAAAATAAGTTGCTTCCCAGTTGTTGATAAGTATCGGGCGCTTCTGATTCAGATAAGGACTTCGAATCAGGTGATTTCTGTAGAGGTCGTGGAAGGTTCTCGTCATGCCTCCGATACCCTCTGAGGAGAATACCATGACAGCCTCGGGAGCCTGGAAGGTCTCACCTTTTGCGAGGTTCCAGCTAAAGTCTGAGGGATTGATTCCCATAAGAACTCTGTTGGAATCGAACTGCGATCTCTCAACGCATGCGAGGAAATTGCCCGAATATACAAAATTGAAGCCGTAGACATTGCCCTTGTCTTCGTCTGCGTTTCTGTCTAAGACTGCCATAAAGGGATGCATCTGAGCGGAGGATATTCCGCGCCTGCTTGAGAAGTTATGGCATCCGTAGCCTATGGGCTGGCGGTCGATGGCCTTCTCTCTTGCCCAGCTGCCGGCGAGAACCAGGTAGTCCAGATTGTCACCCTCAAGTTCTACACATGTAGACAAAACGCGTGTGAGCTTAATATTGTCGTATTTACCATTATTAGTGACCTGCACACTTCTCGTGATGACATCGAGGTCCTCAAATACAGTGTAGCAAAGTATTACCGTGAGACCGTTAGCTGAGTCTTCAGCGGTAATCTCAAGAGTAGTGCAGCTGCTTTCGTCTCCGAAGGTAGCAGGAAGTCCCTTAAGGGCCTTCTTGCCGCGGAATATATTATGTGAGCGGTAAGCAAGTGAGCATACCGTGTGTCCGTCGGGGTTCTGCACGCAGAAGGCATCCTCTCTGAAATCGCCGAGTCCGTGAGCCGGGTACTCGAAGGGCTTTCTGTCGTTGAAGGAGCAGCGCTCGCGCTCATTCTTTGAGGGCCCCTTTCTGCCGAAATCCGTGCAGGTAAGGTCTGCTGTGCGATAATCCTTAAGACGCCTGCCGTAGTACATGTGGAGAATGTAATTGTCTTCCTCCACGAGCTGAATCATATATGTGGAGCCGGGTGTGTCCAATTTAAAAATACGTCTGTCTTCAAAAAACGTTATACCCATGATGAAACCCCTCTCTTTCGCCTTTTTCGTCACTTTATAGTATTGCATAAAAATCGTGAAAATGCAAAAGCGAATTATGGGAATCTTATCGCTTGAAGCAACGTTCTCCGCGTGATAATATATAATAGATAAAGAATCGGTTCCTGAGGGCGGATGAGGTCTGACGGGCGACTGATTTACAGGAATAAAACGAAATTACAGAAAGACTGTTATTAAGATATGAGGAAGAGATTTTTGGCGATGATGCTGGCCCTTGTTGTGGCGGCATCGGTTATAGGAGCGCATCCGGCAAAAGAGGCGCAGGCAGAGGAGTTCACCTGGCCTACGGGACCTGATATTACGGCGGACGGCGCGATTGTTATTGAGGCTTCAACGGGAAGTATTCTGTATGAGAAGAACATATATGAGCAGTTCTTCCCCGCCAGCACGACTAAGATACTGACCACGCTTGTGGCTTTGGAGAACAGCAGCCTCGATGAGATAGTTACGGTAAGCTATGCGGCTGAGAATTACGTGTCCAAGTCGAGCTCCCGAATGGGACTTGTCGAGGGCGAGCAGATTACTATGGAGCAGGCGCTGTACGGAATTATGCTTGAGTCCGCGAACGAGGCAACTTATGCGGTCGGCGAGCACGTAGGCGGCTCAATAGCGAGATTTATCAAGATGATGAATGCCAAGGCACAGTCCTTAGGCTGCACCCGCTCACATTTCGCCAACTCTCACGGTCTTCATGATGAGGATCACTACACCTGCTGCTACGATCTGTCACTCATTGCCAGAGCAGCTTATCAGAATGAAGATTTTATGAGAATAACGGGCGCCAAGATGTACGCGATGCCCGAGACCAACAAGAATCAGGCGAAGTCTCTGATTAATCACCACTGGTTCCTGAACGGAACAATGAGATATGATTACTGTATCGGCGGTAAGACGGGTTCGACCTCCCAGGCAGGCTACGCACTTGTGACCTATGCCAAGAAGGACGGCATGACTATTATTTCCGTCGTTATGCACGATATAGACTGGAGTCACGTATACAACGATACCAAGACTCTGCTTGAGTATGCTTTTGACAGCTTCAAGACCTACCGCATGAGCGATTTAGGCGACCAGGAAGCCTCATTCCCGTCTGTGTTTGACGGCGAGATAGGTGAGTTCACCGAGGGCCGTGAAAGCATTCTCTATAACGGCGGGGGCGGCGGACTTGTTATCCTGCCTGACAGTGTTCTGCCCGAGGAGACAATCAAGTCGGTAGAGCTGTATGATTCTGCTGAGATCGGTCACGGCGAGAACCCGATTGGTTCTGTCACTTATACCTACGGAGACAAAATCGTAGGCAAAACAGATGTTATATATTTCAACAGCGCGAATACGATGAATGACTCGCTGTTTGCCAAGAGCTGGCCTGCGTTCATGATTCCGGTTGAGGTTGCCTTCGAAGGAGTTGACATGAGTAAGCTTACACTCGCTAAGCAGAACTCGCGTGAAGTGCCTACACTGGACCAGGTCATCGATTTTGACTCGCTTACTCCTGTTGCGATAGGAATCGGAATGGGATGCTTCGTGCTGTTAATCGGTGTGGTTGTTCTGCTTATTATGCGCAGGAGAAGATAGTTATGATTTTTGAAACACATGCCCATTACGACGATGAGGCCTTTGACGGGGACAGAGAGGCGGTTCTCGAAGAAATCCATGCGAACGGCGTGGATTATATAGTGAACTGCGGAGCGAACTTAAGGACCTCTAAGCAAAGCATTGAACTGGCTGAAAGCCATGATTATATTTACGCGGCAGCAGGAGTTCATCCGGATGACATAGGTGATCTTGAAGGTGACGGTCTTGATGTAATAAGAGAACTTGCGTCTTATAAAAAATGTCTTGCAATCGGTGAGATAGGCCTTGATTATCACTGGGACAAATTCCCAAGAGATAAGCAGAGAGAAGGCTTTGTACGTCAGTGGGAGCTTGCAATAGAGCTTGATAAACCGATTGAGATTCACAGCCGTGACGCTGCGGCAGACACCTTTGATATAGTGCGCGACATGTACGAGAAGGAGAAGGCGAAGGGCCGCGCCCTTCGGGCAGATATGCACTGCTATTCCTACAGCCTCGAGCAGGCCCTTGAATATGAGAAGATGGGGCTGTACTTCGGAGTCGGCGGAGTAGTGACCTTTAAGAATGCGAAGAAGCTCCACGAAGTGGTACGCGCGATACCGCTCACACGAATTCTGCTTGAGACGGACTGCCCGTATCTCGCTCCTGAGCCGTTCAGAGGCAGCAGGAACAACTCGGGGTATATTACGAGAGTTGTTGAGAAGCTTGCCGAGCTTAAGGAAGTGAGCGCAGAAGAGGTGTACGCGGTTACCATGCAGAATGCGAAGACCTTCTTCGGACTGTAAGCAGACTGAAGGAAGAAGATATAAGAGTTTATTTACGAAAGGATTATTAATGGCATATTTAGGCGATCCCAAGAGGACGATAGAGGTCCTCAACCGATACCATATCGTGTTCCAGAAGAAATTCGGCCAGAATTTCCTCATTGATACACACGTGCTCGACAAGATTATTGCGGCAGCAGAGATAACCAAAGAGGACACTGTCCTTGAAATCGGTCCCGGAATCGGAACCATGACTCAGTATCTGTGCGAGAACGCAGGCAAGGTAATCGCAGTCGAAATCGACAGAACGCTCATCCCTATTCTTGAGAACGACACGCTGTCGGAATACGACAATTACAGAATTATCAACGAGGATGTTCTGAAGCTTGACCTCAACGAGCTCGTGGAGAAGGAGAACGGCGGCCGACCTATCAAGGTTGTTGCGAATCTCCCTTATTACATCACAACTCCTATTGTTATGGGACTTCTCGAGAAAAAAGTTCCCATAAGTAACATAACTGTTATGGTTCAGAAAGAAGTGGCCGAACGCATGCAGGCCGGTCCGGGCAGCAAAGACTACGGCGCGCTTTCACTTGCTGTTCAGTATTACGCTGATGCGTATATCGCAGCCAATGTTCCGCCAAACTGCTTCATGCCCAGACCTAACGTCGGCTCGGCAGTTATCAGGCTTACTCTCTTTGATAAACCTCCCGTGAGCGTGAAGAACGAGCAGCTGATGTTTGCGCTTATCCGCGCGTCCTTCAATCAGCGCAGAAAGACGCTCCAGAACGGAATCTGTAACTCGAACGAACTCTCATTTACCAAAGAGCAGGTGGCCGATGCAATCGCAAAACTCGGCCTTGATCCTTCCGTAAGAGGCGAGACCCTCACGCTGGCACAGTTCGCCGATTTAAGTAATTCTCTGTCTTTTGAAGACTGAATATGAAGGTCTTCAAAAGACTCACGCCACATCAAAGCCATAGAAAAAAGGGACAAGGAAGCTTGTCCCTTTTTTGGTTTCACCAAGGTACCTACGGTACCAAACGTCTTCCGATTACGAAAGACGTTTTGATTAAACACGAACAACAATATTCGGATGGTAAACAACTTTTTATGAATGAGCAATAAAGAATTTATCTACCTCAGGTTTAATTGCATCAACCACCAGCTCTACTGCCCTGTCAAGGAATCCTTCGTATTCTTCTCTCGAAAATGCTACAAAGGGATATTGACCCTCTTCCAAAGTAGGCATGTAATACATCATCGGTACTTTCAGAGCAATAGCGTTATCGGGCAGATAATCTATATAATCGGGGAACTCTTTTATGTCCTTAAGCTCTGTAAAATATCCCGATGCGGGATGTTTATCCAGATATTCTCTTTCTATAACATAAAAGTCTTTTTGTCGGTCTTTACGATCTGAATAGAGTTTCTTGAAAGAATCCCAATCTTCTTTCATACCGACCGATTTTTCACTAAGCTCCGGAATCGCCTTTGCTCTTGCCCATGCAGCCGCAACGCGTTCTTCATCACGTATGGTGCGCTGAAGCTCAGCATCAGTAATCAGATGTGAATAATATCCAAGAAGAAACGAAAACTCTTCTCTTGATTCTATACTGTCCCATCTGTTTAATACATATTCATCATAAAAAGCTCGCATATCCGATGCGGTTTTTCTTTCTCCGGTAATCCAATGTGTAACCTTTCGGGGCGGAATAAAATCTGTTCCGTCCTCGTTGGGCATATTACAATCAGGAGCGATATTACCTACGCAGAATTCATGTTTACATAGTTTCGGTAATCGCTCAAGTACCCTGTCAGCAACAATAAGATGTGATACCCACTCAGCCATTTCTTCTCCATAAATCAATATTAAAATTCATCTTTGATAATCAAGTATAACATATATCTTGACTACTTTGCATCTGCTTTGTATATTCAAAACGAGTCAAACGATGGCAATATGTTTGCGGTGCTATAGTGAAAAGAAAATTATATACATTCACTCATTACATTTGAGAAAAGAAATCAAAATCAGAAAAAGTGGCTGAATAATTCACAGCGGCTCGGGTGTGGCGTAAGTTTTTATGCCTTGTATTCTTTATTTTGCGGTCTTTGTGCTGTGGGCAATCTGCGGCGGCGTGCTTTTTGGTGGTCCGTGTGGTGAGCCTGCATACCTGCCCGGCAAACAATTGGAGCGGAGCGAGTGTGACCGAGCATACCTTGAGGCCTCAAGCACGTGTTTGAGACCAAAAAAATAGAGTCGGGACATGGACGTGTTACAACACGGACATGAGCCCGACTCATTTTTTGGGGTCGAGTTGTGCGAGAGGCCTCATAACAAGGGGCGCAAGGTCACGCTCGCGGGAGCGATCAGTTTGCCAGGCAGGTATGCAGGCTCACCACACGGACCACCAAAAAGCACATCGTCCCAGATTGCCCGACGTAGCCACATACCCCAAAAATCAAACCAAGGCATAAAAACAGGGGCTGTGAAAAATCACAGCCCCTTTGAAGTATTTTTTACTTGCCAAGTCTCTTGAGCATTGTCTTTTTAACTGCCTTAAGGATGTTCTCATATCCTGTGCAGCGGCAGAGGTGACCGGAGAGGAGCTTACGAAGCTCTGCGTCGGTGTATTCCTTGCCTGACTCTAAAATTTCTACTGCGGTCATGATGAAACCGGGTGTACAGAAACCGCACTGAACTGCAGTCTCCTCCATGAATGCCTGCTGGATGTCGCTGAGCTCGCCGTTGGGACCCATGAGGGACTCAAGTGTGCGAACGTTCTTGCCGTCAGCCCAAACAGCTAAGTACAGACATGAGTTGAAGCACTCGCCATCGATGATTACGTTACAAGCACCGCACTCGCCTACTTCACAGCCCTTCTTTACTGAGGTCAATGTGAAATCATTGCGGAGCATATCTGTAAGAGAAGCTCTTACGTCAACAACCTTCTCAACCTTGCGGCCGTTAAGAGTGAAATTAACTACCTGGTACTGTGCCATCAGATTTCACCTCCACATCTTCTAACTGACTCAATCAGAGCACGTTTAGCACTTTCAACTGCGATATGTTCACGGAAATCCTTAGCTGCACGCCAGGAATCACGTGCGTGAACGTCATTAAGAACTTCCTTTGAGAAGGCCTCGATGTTCTCCATCGTGATCTCCTTGCCGTTAATGAAGTTCTCAGCGGTTGTAGCGCGAAGCGGAACGGGACCTGCTACGCCGTAAGCTACGCGGACGCGGTCGAAATGCTTCTTGTCTGCGCTGAGACGTGCATTAACTGAAGTTCCGAGTGTTGCAATATCCATTGCATTACGCATAGCGTACTTGATGTAGAAACCGTTTGTATTCTCCCAGGACTCCTTGGGAATAAGGATACCGGTCTGAATCTCGCCTTCCTCAGCCTTGATGTCAACAACACCGGCCTTGATGTAGAACTCCTGAATCGGGATGCGGCGTACGCCGTTGATACCGGTCAGCTCGATGATTGCATCGTAAGCGTGGAGTGTTGATGAGGAATCTGCTGATGTAACACCGTTACAGGTGTTGCCGCCTATTGTACCTGCATTACGGATCTGAGGTCCGCCGACCTGGTCAACTGCCTCGCCGAGACAGAGCAGATTCTGCTGGATAATAGGGTTCTTGGTAATATGTGAAAAACTCGTGAGTGAACCGATGCGGATTGTTCCATCATCTTCCATATCGATTCCGCGGATCTCGTCAACCTTCTGAATGGAGATGAGCTCCTTGCCGGCGCGCTTGCCTTCACGCATCTGTACGAATACGTCGGTGCCGCCTGCAACAATCTGTGCTTCAGGATGAGCGATTCGAAGCTCTATAGCATCCTGAACGCTTTTTGCTTCGTATAAAGCAGCCATATCATACATAATCTGTTACCTCCTTATGACTCAATCAGACCCTCTTCTTTGAAGCGCTTGAAGAGAATGTGAGGATTAATGGGATTCTGGTTAATTGCAACGCCTGTGGCATTAAGGACTGCATTACGGATTGCGGGAGCCATTGAACATGCCGGAGGCTCACCGAGTGCCTTCGTTCCGAAGGGAGAGGTAGGCTCGTAATTCTCAATGAATTCAACCTCAAGATTCGGATGGTCCATAAATGTTGAAAGCTTGTAGTCAAGAAGGTTATTGTTGAGCGGCTTGCCTGTCTTCTCATCGAAGAGCAGCTGCTCGCTCATGCCGTAGCCGATAGCCATCGACATACCGCCGTGAACCTGTGCCTCTGCGAGGGCGGGGTTGATAAGCTTACCGCAGTCATGAACATTCAGACACTTGTTAAGTGTAATCTTGCACATCGGGATATCAACTGTGATATCAACGAATGAGCAACCGAATGAATATGCGTTGTTGCGGATGGTGTATGTTGATTCAGCTGTAATGTGCTCACTGCTTACAGGATTGTACTGAACCTGCTTAGCGAGCTCAGAAAGACTCATAAGAACCTTGCCGTCAGAGATACGAACGATGTTGCCGTCCTCAATCTCCATATTGAAAGGAGCCTGACGTGTAAGTTCCTGAGCGTGCTTTAAAATCTTCTCCTTCAGGATGTTACCGGTCTGCATAATTGAGAAGCCTGCAACATATGTCTGACGTGATGCGTAAGCACCAAGACCTGTAGGACAGATATCTGTATCCTGACATGAAACAACGTGAACGTCCTTGTAGCTCTTAAGGCCAAGAACCTCAGCTGTCATCTGAGCGTAAGCGGTATCAGCACCCTGGCCGATTTCGGTCTCACCGCACTGCATTGTAACAGTACCGTCAAGGTTGAGCTGCATGCGGTTAGCGGTAGTCTCGAGGGAAATAGGGAATACTGCTGTGTTGTACCAGAAGGTTGCAACACCTACTGCACGTCTTATATCACCCTTATCTCCTGCATATTCCTTCTTGCGGCGGTCATATTCGAATGACTTGCGGCCCTTCTCAAGACATGCTCTGAAGGAATCGCTGTAGTTAACGTTCTTAGAGAAACCGTCCTCAAACTTGTCGGGCATGATGACCTGCATACGGTAATCGATGGGATCGATTCCGAGTACATGTGCACATTCATCAATATTGCTTTCATCAGCAAATGATGCCTGAGGCATACCATAGCCTCTCATTGCGCCTGCAGCGGGTCTGTTGGTAAATACGGTATAAGCGTCGCACTCGTAGTTAGGGCAGGGATAATGCTGAGGGAATGAACCCATAGCCTTGGCAACGATTGAATGTCCGTGTGAAGCATATGAACCCTGGTTTGAGAAGAGCTCTGCCTTACGGGCTGCAATAGTACCATCCTTGCGTAACCATGTTACGATGTGGAAACGGATTGCATGACGAACACGGTTGGAAACAAAGGTCTCCTCACGTGAGCAGTCGATACGAACGGGACGTCCGCCGACCTGAGTTGTACACCAGCAGCACAGAGGCTCATAGAGAGCATCCTGCTTGTTACCGAAGCCGCCGCCGATGTAAGGCTTAATAACGTGGATATCTGCCCAAGGACGGTTAAGAGCCTGACCGCAGATACGTCTTACGATATGAGGAATCTGTGTGGAAGCAACTACAACGATACGACCGTTCTCTTCGTAAGCGAAGCAGCCATGATTCTCAATATGGCAGTGCTGAACGGTAGGAGTATCGTACCAGCCTTCAACCTTGATAAGGCCGGGCTCCTTGATTGCTTCTTCATAATTACCTGTATGATTAGAAGTATGGTTCAGAATATTGTTAGGGAATCTCTCATGAAGCTGGGGAGCACCGTCCTCCATAGCCTTCTGAGCGTCGAGAACGAAAGGAAGCTCCTCGTACTCAACCTGGAGTGCGCGAACACCCTGCATTGCTGCAACTTCATTCTCAGCGATTACTACTGCGATATCGTCGCCATAGTAACGTACATGCTGATTGAGCAGGTGACGGTCTGCAACGTCCTGATGAGAAGGATCCATAGACCAGGGATGTCCTGCTGTAGGGAATGTAGTATCCGGAACATCGAAGCAGGTAAGGACTTTAACAACACCTTCGATTGCTTCTGCTGCGGACTTGTCAATTGATTTAACGTAACCGTGTGCGATGGTTGAATGCTTAATTCTTACATATAATGCATTACCGGGCATAAGGTCTTCATAATACTTGGTTCTGCCTGTGACTTTGTCAAAGGCATCAACTCTTACAACGCTTTCGCCTGTTTTCATAGGTACATAAACCTCCTTTGTTGTTAGAGAAACACTGTAACCTAAAAAATATTATACCACAAAAAAAGTTTTTTTACAGTACCTAATATAAATTTTTACCAAATTTTTTATTTTCTATAGGTCTTCTTTATAATAAACGCACAACAAAATTGAAAAAATCGAAAAAAATTGTATCAATCTAACATTTTTTGTGGTATACTATAATGTGCCCGTAAGGAATATTAGTCAGGAGGCTATGCCGAAATGAGTGATATTAAAATAGGAATTATCCTGATGGCGGCCGGCGAAGGCAAGCGCTACGGTTCGAACAAGCTCTTAGATATTATTAAAGGAAGACGTCTGTTTGAGCACACGCTTGAGGCAGTTAAGAATATTGACGCCGACAAGGTCATCGTGACAGGATACAGCGAGATTGGTGAGTACGCCGGGGAGCTTGGCATACCGGTCGTTATTAATGACCGCCCGGAGGAAGGTATTTCAAGGACGATAAGGCTTGGAACGGAGAAGCTTAAGTATTGTGATGCACTTATTTTCTCCGTGTGTGATCAGCCGGGAGTGTCTGAAGAAACATTTACCAGACTGATTGAAGGCTACAGAGCGAGCGGCTTAGGACTTGCCTCGATGGGACAGACGGACGGAACGCTTGGTAATCCCTGCATATTCCATAAGAAGTATTTTGATGAGCTTATGGAGCTTACAGGCGACACGGGCGGCAAGAAGGTCATTAAAAAGCATATGGATGACCTTAGAATTATCCCTGCAGAAACGTCTGAGCTTGAGGACATCGATTACAGGACAGACGCAAGATAAGAGATTTAAGCACTACGTTTTTATAAATAGAAACAAAACAATGGAGGGTATCATGGCTACTTTTTTTGTTAACGGCAAAGAGTATACGACCGATTCGAAGCAGAAGCTGCTTCGTTTCCTGCGTGATGAACTCAAACTTACATCAGTCAAGGATGGCTGCAGCGAGGGTGCCTGCGGCGCATGTACCGTAATTATTGACGGCGAGACCGTCAAGGCGTGCGTGCCGAGCGTTGATATGCTCGATGGCAGACACATCATTACGACTGAAGGTCTGACTGAGTGGGAGTCACAGCTGTACACTTTCGCTTACGGAGAGGCAGGCGCAGTACAGTGCGGTTTCTGTATCCCGGGTATGGTAATGTGTACCAAGGCTCTGCTTGATAAGAACGACAATCCTACTGAGGAAGAGATTAAGTATGCTCTCCGCAATAACTATTGCCGTTGCACAGGCTACGTTAAGATTATTGAGGCAGTTAAGCTTGCTGCAAAGTTTAAGAGAGAAGGCCTGATTCCCGATCCTTCGACCACAGACTGGCACATGGGCGCAAGAGTTCATCGTCTTGATGTTCCTGAGAAGGTCAACGGTTACGGCAAGTACCCCGACGATTATTACATGGACGGCATGCTCTACGGTTCCGCTCTCAGGAGCAAATACCCCAGAGCCCGCGTTCTTTCAATTGATACATCCGCTGCCAAGGCTCTTGAAGGTGTTGAGGCAGTTCTTACCGCAGAGGATATCCCCGGCGAGAACAAGATCGGTCACTTAAAGCATGACCAGTATACACTGATTCCTGTCGGCGGTCTTACACATTATTTAGGCGATGCGGTTGCACTTGTCGCAGCCAAGGACCGTGAGACCCTTGAGAAAGCCAAGAAGCTCATCAAGGTCGAGTACGAGGAGCTTCCTTTTGTTCACACTATCGAGGAGGCCAAGGCTCCTAACGCGCCTAAGGTATTCGATGAGGAAGAGAATAATATTCAGGCCTACAAGCACGTTTCACGAGGCGATGCAGAGGGCCAGATAAAGAAGGCTAAGTACGTTATTTCCCAGCACTTTGAGACTCCCTGGACCGAGCATGCGTTCCTTGAGCCCGAGTGCGCGGTAGCATTTATAGATAAGGATGACGATGTATTCGTATACTCCACCGACCAGAGCGCGCATACCACACTGCATGAGGTATCGCTCATGCTCGGAACCGACAAGGTCAAGATTCAGAATGCCCTCGTCGGAGGCGGCTTCGGAGGCAAGGAGGATATGTCTGTACAGCATCACGCAGCGCTCCTTGCATACCACACCAGAAAGCCTGTTAAGGTTAAGCTGAGCCGTGCCGAGTCACTCCTTATTCATCCCAAGCGTCATCACTTCGTCATGGATTTCACCATGGGCTGTGACAAGGACGGTAAGATTATGGGCGTTAAGGCTAAGGTCGAGTCAGATACCGGTGCATTCGCTTCTCTTGGCGGACCCGTTCTTGAGCGTGCATGTACACATGCTGCAGGACCTTACGCATACGAGAACTTCGAAATCGAAGGAACTGCTTATTACACAAACAATCCTCCTGCAGGTGCGTTCAGAGGCTTCGGCGTTACTCAGACCTGTTTTGCAACAGAGACTCTGCTTAACATGATGGCTGAGAAGATTGGCATCTCTGCATGGGAGATCAGATACAGAAACGCAATCCGTCCAGGCGGAGTTCTTCCGAACGGACAGATTGTTGACGAGTCCACAGGACTTGTTGAGACCCTTGAGGCTATCAAGCCTGATTACGAGGCTGCACTTGCTACTGGCAAGCCCGTCGGAATCGCCTGTGCCATGAAGAATGCCGGCGTAGGCGTTGGTATTCCTGACTGGGGCCGCTGCAAGCTCTTAGTTGAGAAGGACGGCAAGGTTCACATCCACTCAGGCGCTTCCTGTATCGGACAGGGCCTCGGAACCGTTCTTGTTCAGGTAGTGGTTACCAACACAGACCTTAAGCGCGAGGACATCGTTTACGAGCGCAACAACACATGGATTGCACCTAACTCGGGTGATACATCAGGCTCACGTCAGACACTTGTTACCGGTGAGGCGACAAGACGTGCCTGCGAGAAGCTCATGGAGGCCAAGAAGGGCAAGAAGCTTAAGGACTTAATCGGTCAGGAATTCTACGGCGAGTATCTTGCCAAGACCGATCCGTTAGGAGCTAACGTTCCCAATCCCGTATCACACGTTGCATACGGTTACGCTACACAGATGTGTATCATAGATCCCAAGACCAGAAAGATTGAGAAGTTTGTAGCTGCCCACGATATCGGCAAGGCAGTCAATCCTCTTTCCCTTGAGGGACAGATTGAGGGCGGCGTTGTAATGTCAATGGGCTATGCTCTTACAGAGCAGTATCCTATCGATGACAACTGCAAGCCTATCGATAAGTACGGACAGCTCGGACTGTTCCGTGCACACGAGATTCCTGAGGTTAAGGCAATCATCGTTGAGAAGCCCGGACTGAACGTTGCAGGCGGAGCAATCGGTATCGGTGAGATTACATCAATTCCTACCGCTCCTGCAATTGCAGATGCATATTACAGACTTGACGGTGTTCGTTCGTTTGAACTTCCCATCAAGGGCAATCCTTATGAGAGAAAGCGCTAAGAAGGAGGTCAGAGAATAGATATGGCAAGCAAAAAATTCCCTTACAAGGCAGCATATGTTGCATGTAATAAAAATTGTGTTGTTAACCTCGCTGACCCCTGTACCTACGGCTGCGTAGGCTGCGGACAGTGCGTTGAAGCATGTAAGTTTGACGCAATCCACATCAATAAGGCCGGTGTTGCTGAGGTTGACGAAGCTAAATGTATGGCCTGCGGTAAATGTGCAAAAGTATGTCCCCGTGAGGTCATCCATCTGCATGACATTGCGAACAGCATCGTAGTTACCTGTTCAAATCATGACGCAGCAGCCTTAGCTAAGGCTAAGTGCAGTACAAGCTGTATCGGCTGCGGACTCTGCGAGAAGACCTGTACTGCAGGTGCTATTAAGGTCAAAGACAACCTGGCCCGCATTAAGGACGACCTCTGCTTAAGCTGCGGAATGTGTGCTGTTAAGTGCGCAAGAGGCGCTATCAGAGATTTAAAAGGTATATTAACCAAGTGATTGGGGTTATCGGACAGGCATACCGGGGCGCGTACCGGAGACCTGCCAAATAAAAGAGCGTGCACCTTATGGTGCACGCTCTTTTTTATTCCACCCTCAGTTGATTGTAATTTCTTTAGATATGTCTGATGAAGGATTACTCCTCAACAGGTGCGGCTTCGAGTTTTTTCTCTGCTTTCTTCTCAGCCTTGACTTCTGCCTTCTGGTCTACAGCAGTAGTAAGAACCTTGGTACCCAAAGCACCGGCGAGAACTGACTTGAGATCGAAACCTAAACCATCGGTAAGGCCTGTAGCAATCTGTGTTGTTGACTTGGTGATGTCCTCAACAAGCTTGGCAGTATTGCCCTCACCGTACATGGTGATCTTGTCGATATTTTCAAGAGGCTTGGAGACGTTGGCAGCAACCTCGGGGAGAATCTTGAAGAACATCTCGAGTACGGCAGCTTCCTTCATCTTGGACATAGCCTCGGCCTTCTTCTCGGTGGCTTCTGCCTCAGCAATACCCTTAGCCTTGATGGCTTCTGCCTCGGCAATACCCTTGGCACGGATAGCTTCTGCTTCCTGCTCGGCCTGGTACTTGATGGCATCTGCGTTTATGCGCATAGCCTCTGCGTTACGCTCCATTTCGAATTTCTTGGCCTCAGCGTCCTTCTGACGGCGGTAGAGCTCAACGTCAGCCATCTGCTGCTGGCGGTACTTGTCGGCATCGGCCTGCTTGGGGATAGAAGCTGAGAGCTCCTGCACCTTAACCTCGGCTTCCTTCTTACGAAGTTCAACTGACTTCTCCTGACGGGCGATATCGGCCTCAACGGCTGTAGCCTCGATGACCTTACGCTGCGTCTCTTCCTGAATCTTGTATGCTGCATCGGCCTCAGCCTGCTTAAGATCGGATTCACGCTTAAGCTCAGCCTGCTTAATTTTCAGTTCGTTCTGCTTGATGGCAATATCGGTGTCGGCAGAAACGCGGGCCTCATTGGCAGCCTTGTTGGCATCGGCCTCGGCGATTGCAACGTCACGTTCAGCCTGAGCCTTGGCAATAGAAGCGTCCTTCTGAATCTGGGACATGTTGTCCTGACCAAGGGCAATGATTAAGCCCTTCTCGTCTTCGATGCGCTGAATGTTGCAGGAAATAATCTCAATACCTAAGGCGTTCATATCCTTCTGAGCCTTCTCCTGAACCTCGTCACCGAATTTCTTACGGTCATTACATAATTCCTTAAGCTTAACGGTACCGATAATTTCACGCATGTTACCCTGAAGGGAATCGGTGAGGGCCTGGATGATTTCGGTCTCGCGCATGTTAAGGAAGTTCCTCATGGCGAGTTTGATGCCTTCCTCATCAGTCTTCACGCGAATCTTCGCAACGGCGTCAATGTCGACACCGATGAAGTCGAGGGTAGGAACGTAGCCGTTTGTCTTGATGTCAACGCTTATCTGCTTGACAATCAGGTTATCCTTTCGCTCTAAGAAAGGAATCTTTATGCCGGCACGTCCGATAAGAATCTTGGGGTGACGCTTAAGACCTGAAATGATATAAGCGACATCCGGGGGTGCCTTCACGTAGCCGGTCATTAAGATGATGACTACAATAATTACTGCTGCAAATATTAATGCAAGTTTGATGGGATCCATAATTTCCTCCTTTGTTGTGTATGAATCTGTGTAACTTGTTTACACACACATTGTATGAAAGAAGAGGCGGGTTCTAAAGATATACAGGGGCAGAATACGATGCTGTATTTTGTATTTCGTGAACTTTGCGAAAACGATATTTTTTGGAAATGCTACACGCATTATAATATGTAAAAAATGAACGGGGTTACAGACAATACGTATTTGACATTATGTGAATTACCCTTTATTATGGTATCAGAGCGGTTCGGATTGGAGCCGTATAATAAAATCTATAGGAGGTATTTTGTATGGCAAAGTATGTTTGCAGCGTATGCGGTTATGTTCATGAGGGCGATGAAGCACCTGAGGAGTGTCCTGTATGTCATGCACCGGCAAGTAAGTTCAACAAGCAGGACAGCGAGCGCACTTGGGCTTCTGAGCATGTTGTAGGTGTGGCACAGGGTGTCAGTGAAGATATATTGAGCGATTTAAGAGCTAATTTTAACGGTGAGTGTTCAGAGGTTGGTATGTATCTGGCTATGAGCCGTGTAGCATTCCGCGAGGGTTATCCCGAGATTGGTCTCTACTGGGAGAAGGCAGCTTACGAAGAGGCTGAGCACGCAGCTAAGTTCGCAGAGCTCCTTGGCGAAGTAGTTACTCCTTCAACAAAGAAGAATCTTGAGATGAGAATTGAAGCTGAGAACGGCGCAACCGCAGGCAAGACTGATCTTGCTAAGCGCGCTAAGGCAGCTAACCTCGATGCAATCCATGACACCGTTCATGAGATGGCTCGCGATGAGGCAAGACATGGCAAGGCTTTCGAAGGCCTGTACAAGAGATACTTCGGATAATGAATTAATCGTTATCTGCGTATAAAGGGATTGAATTATGAAGAGAGGCCCCCGGCTGTATATCAGTCGGGGGCTTTGCGTTATTTATTGTTTCTTTTTAGTTTGCGTGCTTTAATCCATGAGGTCTGATAGGTAATCTCATCGCCGGGCTCGTAGCCAAACCAGGTGGCAGAATCAATCTCGTTTTTGTCGCCGTTAGACATGTAGATAATGTATTTCTCTTCTGTACCTGATTCGCGGAGGTCCCCGTATACGGGATTATTAACCGTAGTTGCGGGACGCATTGCGTGCCAGTAAGGATTGTGATCCTTCTCTGAAGTGATAAGGTCGTTATCCTTGACCCAACGGTCTATATCGTAATAGTACTTGGTCTTATAAACGGGTACATCGCGGTATACGGGCTCGTCATAGTACTCTGTCTCGTAGACCGTCTCATAAACGGGCACGGAGTAGCTCTCAAACTGTCCATTGCCAAGATCCCGGTACTCGGTATCATAGCCAACACATTCCTGATGTGAGACCTGTCTTGAACGCGTCTCATAGTGGTCAAAGACCTGATCGTAATGGTGTATCTCCTCCGCCTGCCGCGTAAGCCGCGCTGTCGCCGGAAGCGACCAGTCGCTCTCATGGCACTCCTGGAATTTCTCGGTGTGAATGGTGTATTGCCACTCGAAACCGGAGATGCTTGTAGTCACGTCGACCTTATGACCGAGCCACATGCACAGGGCAATAATAAGTACGGCAATTGTTCCGAGAGTCGTGAACAGACCCTTGTTCCTGTTTAAATCAGCCTTGGGCGAGGGCTCCTGCTTAGGAGCTGCCTCAGGTTTTTTGTCAGTCCTGTTGAAATAATCGTGTTTTGCTTCGAAACGTGATGAGCCGCAGTTGCGGCATACCGTGTCGGTGGCTTTGTTCTGTGTATCACAGAAATCGCAGATCCAGTCGGCCTGCATATTCTCTTTTTCTTTCTCGACAGTTACTATGTTGTCTTTGTCGAGATAATAATGAATGTCCTTGTCAACACTTCTGCCACAGTTAGGGCAGACCTTGTTGTCACCTCTTATATGTGCTGTACCGCAGTATTTGCAGTCCCAGTATCCCCAGACGTTAGCCATCTTTATTCTCCTTCCTTATTTCCTCGAATATCATACTATAGCAGATTCAAAAAAGAAACCACCAATATGAGGGCGAATTAGAGTGGATTATTCCCCAAAGATTGACATCATTTGAGATGCGTGCCGGGACAGATTGTGATATACTGTGAGTATCGTGCAGTAATGCAGGAGGGGGATTTTATGAGTAAGAACAGGTCAAAAATCGTAATTATAGTTATCGAACTGATAGTGATTATCGGTTTGTTTGCGTTTATCGGTTGCACAAAGATCAAAAATGAGAATAAAGATACAGCCCAGGGAACAAGTGTTACGGACAAAAAGGATAAGCAGGTTACGGTTACGGAGGTACCTGTGACTCCTACGTTTACTCCCGAGGAGCAGGCTGAGATAGAGCGCCTTCTTAAGGAAGAAGAGGAGGAGAAGGCCCGCCTCGCAGCAGAGGAAGAAGCAAGAATAGCAGCGGAGCAGCGGGCAGCTGTTGTTGAAACTGTTACAGAGACGACAGAGACTCTTGCGGCAGCATATGATTATGACGCTGCGATTGAGGAACTCAAAGCAATTGAGAACTATGAGCAGGACGAGACAGTGATGAGCCTGATTGAGAACTATGAGACGCAGAAGGCAGCATGTGTCGTATGGCCTGACAACTCGCAGATAAGCCATCTGTTTGTGCATTCGCTGATAGTTGATACAGACAGGGCATTTTCTAAATACAGCAGTCAGCCCGTAGGCTACAACAGATACATGACCACGGTTGACGAGTTCAATCGCATCCTTGAGCAGATGTATGAGCGCGGCTACGTAATGGTAAGCGTTCATGATATGGCTGAGCGTGTTACGGATGCGGACGGCAATGAGAAGTTAGTAAGCAAAGAAATAGTTCTTCCTGAGGGCAAGATACCTTTTGTTCTGTCTCAGGATGATGTTAATTACTATCAGTACATGGAGAAGGATGGTTTTGCGGATAAGCTTGTTATCGGCGAAGACGGACTTCCTACCTGTGAGTACATTGATAAGGACGGTAACGTCTTATACGGCGAGTACGATGTTGTGCCGATTGTCGACAGATTCGTAAGAGAACACCCCGATTTCGCATACCACGGACACAAGGGAATCCTTGCAGTTACCGGCTATGAGGGAGCTTTGGGATATGACACGGGACTCAGTCTTAAGAAGTACGACGGCATGGATGAGGACAAGAAGATGGAACTCATTAATGCTGAACGCGAGAAGGTCATTGCGGTTGCCGAGGCTTTGAAGGCTGACGGCTGGGAGTTCGCAAGCCACAGCTACACCCACACGAATATGACGACCAACAGCGTAAGCAAGGTCGAGTATGATCTGACCCGCTGGAGAGATGAAGTTGAGATACTGCTTGGTGATACTGATATTTACCTGTATCCCTTCGGTGCTGATATCTGTGACTGGAGAGGCTACTCGGGCGACAAGTACGGCCTTATGAAGCAGTTTGGCTTCTGGTATTTCTGTAATGTTGATTCGGCCCGTTACTGGGTTCAGATACGTGACCAGTACATGCGCATGGGACGTATCAATGCCGACGGCGAGAGAATGACTCTTCAGCCTGAGAAGCTTGAGTATTTCTTTGATCCTGAAACTGTTCTTGATAAGTCAAGACCTGCATTCTAATTTATGGCATGAGGACTTTTTTATGAAGTATTTATTTGCATCGGATATTCACGGCTCGGCATATTACTGCAGAAAGCTTCTTGAGGCATACGAAGAGCTTCAGGCCGACAGACTGATTCTTTTGGGCGACCTTCTCTATCACGGCCCGAGAAACGATCTTCCTAAGGATTACGCTCCTAAGGAAGTGACAGCGCTCCTCAATGCGCACAGGAATGAGATTCTTGCTATCAGAGGCAACTGCGAGGCAGAAGTGGATCAGATGATGTTAGAGTTCCCTGTCCTTGCGGAATATGCAGTATTATGTATTGAGAACCAAAGGGATGGCAGTACTCAGACGATATACCTGACGCACGGACATCATTATAACATTGATAATCCGCTTCCGATGAAGCCGGGCGATGTTATGATGTACGGACACACCCACGTGCCGCTTGATTCAGAAAGAGACGGCATAAGGTTTTTAAATCCCGGTTCGGTTTCGATTCCGAAGGAGAATTCAGGGCATGGATACATTGTCTATGAGGACGGTGTATTTACCAGAAAGATACTTGCTGAATAAATAAAAATAACCCGGCTGACCGTTCAGCCGGGTATTGTTTTTTTAATTAGTTATAGCACATGGCCTGCTCATCCATATGCTCCTCGTGAGCGAGGTTGCGGACAAAATCGCGGTATACGCGGTCACCGATTTCTTTGGAGCGCATAGCCTTGACTTCCTCTGCGGGGATGGTCTCTGCTACCTTGAAGGTTACAGTCGTGGTGTGGAACGGGAAGTTCTTGCTGATGAGCTCGGTTCCGTCAACGGTCATGACTACGATGGGAACATCTGCCATCTGCGCAATCTTGAATACGCCGTTATGGAAAGGAAGCAGTTCACCGGTCTGGCTTCTTGTGCCCTCGGGATAAACACCCATCGATACGGTGTCATTCTTGAGTATTTCGGAAGCGGTTTTAAGTGTAACGAGTGCCTTTCTGGGGTCCTCGCGGTCAATAGGCAGACAGCAGCAGCGGCGGATTATCTTGCCATAGAAGGGAACCTTGAAGTTCTCAGGCTTCGAGATAAACGCGAGCTTGTTCTTTCTGAGTACAAACCATGTAACGATAGGGTCGAACTTGGAACGGTGGTTGCTGACAATTAAGAAGCGTCCGTCCTTGGGGACCTCCTCGAGTCCTTCTATGTTAAGGTGAATGCCGGCACCGATTATCGCAATCTTGACTCCTATGTCGAGAAGTATTCTGTAGTAAGCACTGTCACGCAGGCAGTCCTTTGACAGGTCGACCGGAATTCCGCTGATTACCATGACGATAACATATATGGCAAACAGTGCTAAAAGAATTAATATGGATATTAATAATGCCCTGAATATCAGCTTCCCCATAGCTGTCCCTCCTTAGACTGTTAAACTATTACTAAGTGCACATTATAGTATAGCACTTGATTTAGAAAGTGAGCATAAAAAATCATTAAAGTATTCTAAAAAAGAGTTAGTATGAAAATGCGAAAGAATTGTTGACAAACCGAAATCGGCATTTTATAATCACACTCAAATAAAACCTTTGATTAAGAAGAGTAACCTTTTTACAAAGATCACAGAGAGTCGCAGGCGGTGTGATTGCGGCATTGGAGTTTAAGGCGAATGGACTTATGAGGGCAGTGGGAAAACACGAACTTTGTGTGAGTAATAACTGACGGCGGCTCGAGTCGTTAACAGCAGAGCATGTATTATTCAGTACATGGTGAGAGGCATTTTCAAAATGCAATTAGGGTGGCACCGCAGAGCTTGATTTCAAGTCTTTGTCCCTTGTTTAAACAAACAGGGGACAGGGGCTTTTTTTATTGCTTATGGAAGTCTTAATTCCCCGCATATCAGAGAAGGAGGAAGTAATTATGAGCAACGAGAAGATTCCGTACAAGATTTACCTGACTGAGGACGAGATGCCTAAGCAGTGGCATAACCTCAGAGCTGAGATGAAGCAGCTCCCCGATCCGTTCTTGGATCCCGTGACCTACAAGCCTGTAGCAAGAGAAGAACTCGAGAAGGTCTTTGTCAAGGGACTTGTTGACCAGGAGATGAATACACAGAAGGCTTACATTGATATCCCTGATGAGGTAAGAGCCTTCTACCGCATGTACAGACCTTCACCGCTTGTGCGCGCGTACTGTCTTGAGGAGAAGCTTCAGACTCCGGCCAAGATCTATTATAAGTTCGAGGGAAGCAATACTTCGGGCTCACATAAGCTCAACTCGGCAGCAGCTACCGTGTACTATGCCAAGGAGCAGGGACTTACACATCTGACCACAGAGACGGGTGCAGGACAGTGGGGTACCGCGCTTGCGATGGCATCGGCATATTACGGCATTGACCTTACGGTATATATGGTTAAGTGTTCGGCAATGCAGAAGCCTTATCGCCGCAATGTTATTGAGACCTACGGCGGCAAGGTAATCCCTTCGCCTTCAGATACAACTGAGGTCGGACGCAGAATCCTGGCAGCTAATCCTGACAATACAGGTTCACTTGGCTGCGCAATTTCTGAGGCAATGGAGGTGGCACTTAAGACCGAGAACTGCAGATACGCGCTTGGAAGCACACTTAATTACGTGCTTCTTCATCAGTCAGTTATCGGTATGGAGACAATCGCTGCCTGCAGGAAATACGATATTTACCCCGACATCATGATTGCCTGCGCGGGCGGCGGATCTAACCTGGGCGGTTTCTTCTCACCCTTCATGGCTAAGAAGATTAACGGCAAGAATGATATTCAGTTTATCGCTGTTGAGCCCGCATCCTGTCCTTCACTTACAAGAGGACGCTACGCTCTTGATTACGGCGATACGGGAATGATGACTCCTCTTATGAGAATGTATACTCTGGGTCACGGCTTCATTCCTTCGGCTAACCACGCCGGCGGACTCCGTTACCACGGCATGAACCCCATCGTATCCAAGCTCTATCACGACGGATACATGGAGGCAAGAGCTGTCGAGCAGACCAAGGTATTTGAGGCAGCAACTCTCTTCGCGCGCTGCGAGGGCACACTTCCTGCACCTGAGTCGTCACATGCAATCAAGGTTGCCATTGACGAGGCACTTAAGTGCAAGGAGACCGGTGAGGCCAAGACAATTCTCTTCAACCTTACCGGAACAGGATATTTCGATATGACTGCCTACAAGGCATACATGGATGGGACTATGCAGGATTACATTCCTACCGATGAGGATCTCGAGAGAGGCTTCGCATCACTTCCCAAGCAGAGCCTGTAATAAAAGCCAACTAAAGGAATTTTTCATAAATATCGTCCTACAAAACAAGAGCCCGCGACTTGGTCGCGGGTTTTTGCTGTTATTAAAGTATAAGCGCGTATCGGAAATGGTCCCTCTCAACGCCTGCCACGGAGTGTGACTTTCTTGCGAGTCCCTCGTAGCAGAACCCGAGCTTCCTTGCAAGTGCCAGCGAAGCTGCATTCTCGGGAAGAATATCTGCCTCGATGCGCTTGACGTTGTAGTGCTCCTGAATAAGCGGAATGAGGAAGGACGCTGCCTCGTAGGCGTAGCCCTGTTTGCGGTAATTGATATCTGTCTTGTAGCCTAAGGAACAGCGGTGGCCGTCGTCCTCAGTCAGGTATGCGAAGCTGATGTTGCCAATGATAAAATCGGGGTTGTCCTTTAGGAACATATAGTAGCGGACGCCGCTTGAGCGAAGGAAGAGTTTTAGCTCTGCGGACATTGCTTCCTCCTGATAGGGAAGAGTGTAATACTCTTCGGGAAACTGTCTGTCCCAGTGGGCGAAATCCTCGCGGTTGCGGAGAATATAGTCCAGAACGAGCGGTGCGAGGCTGCTCTCTGCCGCGACCAGAACCAGTCGCTCGGTTGTGTATCTGAAATCCAAACTTTGTGCCTCCTTGATGCTTTTAGTCGATACCGCGGATAAAAGTATTCGGGATATCGGGCAGAAGAATATTGCGGTACTGACTGAGTGTAATTATAGAAGGAGAAGAAAGTCCTTCGGGTGCGATAAGATCGCCGGAATCCTTGTACTGCTGCAGATAGTAAGCCTTACAGCCTGCGAGCCACTTGCCTATCTGTTTGAAATCGTCTGCGTGATGCAGTCCGTCGACAACTGTTGTCCTGAATTCGTAATCGGGCGCGGAGCTCATGATAAGGTCTACGGACGCAAATATCTTGTCCATGGAGACTGACTCAAGGCCAATGGCCTGCGCATAATCAGCGGGAGAGGACTTGATGTCCATCGCGATATAATCGACAAGTCTGCGGTCAATTACTTCCTTCACCATGTCAGGGTTGGAGCCGTTAGTGTCGAGCTTAATTAAAAAACCGGTTGTGCGCAGCTTCTCCAAAAAGTCGGGAAGGTCGCTGTATATTGTGGGTTCGCCGCCAGTGACACAGATTCCCTCAAGCATGCTCTTGCGGGAACGCAGATGTGCTAAAATCTTGTCCTCGTCGAGGGGGGGCTGCCTGTCGGGGTGTACTGCGAGCGATGCGTTGTGACAGAAGGGACATCTGAAATTGCAGCTTCCGGTAAATATAGTGCAGGCGAGCTTGCCCGGGTAATCAAGTAATGTCAGCTGACTGTAGCCGTGTATCTTCATAATTAGTTACCATCCTTTGAATCGGGGTAATCGGCTATGACCGAATTGAGGGCCAGTGCCTTTTTGGCTGCTTTCTCAGCCTTGTTGCGCTTCCTAAGATCCGTGAAGAATCGCTGAAGTATCTCAGTGCATTCCTCAGCACAGACTCCTGTGACGGTCTCGACCTGATGATTGAAGCCTGCGATGTGAAGCATATCAAGAACTGAACCTGCGCAGCCGGCCTTGGGATTCATGGCACCCATTACAACGCGGTCGATTCTGGACTGGACAATCGCGCCTGAGCACATCTGACAGGGCTCCAAGGTGACGTAGAGGGTGCAGCCCTCTAATCTCCAGTCGCCGAGCTTCTTGCTGGCGCGGTCTATAGCAGACATCTCGGCATGTGCAAGCGTTGTCTTAGAGGTGTTCCTGCGGTTGTAGCCGCGGCCCACGACCTTGCCGTCGCATACTATGACGCAGCCGACGGGAACCTCACCGAGGGCCAGAGAATGCTCTGCCTGAACCAGTGCTTTTTTCATAAAATAAACGTCTTTATCCACGATAATTCTCCAATTGTAGTGTATTCGAAAAGTTACATGAGACAATTGTAGTAACTGTAACCTTATTTTGCTGTCATCTTTTAAATATAGTACCATGTTTTGCCCAAAATGACCATGTATTTATACCGTTTTGGGTAAAGATTATTACCATTTTTCACTTTTAACACATGCCCTGTGGTGTAAAATTTCACATTATGCGTAGTTTGGGTCTTGACAGTCACGAAAAATCTACATTTTGTGTTTATGTCTGAAAGAGAGAACTATATTTTGTGATTCTTATATAAAAAACTTGATTTTATTCTAATCCTGTGGTATGATATTTTGTGGTAGGAGAAATATAAACACACAAAATATAGACGAAGAAGAGGAGAGGGAACTATGAGACAACCGGCAAACATGTGCTACATTTATAACATGATTCTTAGTAACATGGGTAAGAGAGTTCTTGTCAGAGAGAACCACGGACGTAACAGATGCGACATCGCAGAGGGCGTTATTTCAGAGATGCATCCGCATGTATTTTGTGTAACCTATGACGGTGATCAGCCCGATTCGACCAAGCAGGTTTCGTACAGCTATGCAGACGTTCTGATTAAGGATGTGGAGTTAGTTTTCTGATAAAGGTTAAGTTTTGAGGGAGAATAGCCGATATACTCTGACACACGGAGTATATCGGCTTTTTTTGTTCAAGGAGGACACGATATGGCAGTAAACGGAGTTACAGAAGTTAATGCTGGTTACGCTCCCGCGCAGGTCGCACGAGAGAGTGCGCAGACTGCTTCGGAGCTTAATAAGAAGAACGCTGATAATGCGATGGCGAATTCAGCAGCAGCTGTATATGAGAAGAGCAGCGACACAGAGGCAGCTAAGACTGCTAACCATAAGGTAGATTATGAGACTATCGACAGACTTAAGGCTGAAGCTGACGAGAGAACAGCACAGCTGCGCGGTCTTGTTGAGAAGCTTTTATTAAAGCAGGGCGGTACCTATGATATTTCCAAGGGCCTTGCGAACATATTCCGCAATCTTGAGGTTGACGAGGCTACCAGAAAGCAGGCTCAGGAAGATATTTCCGAGGACGGATACTGGGGCGTTAAGCAGACTTCAGACAGAATCGTGGATTTCGCCAAGGCTATGGCAGGCGACGATCCCGAGATGGCTCAGAAGATGTATGATGCTATCAAGGAAGGCTTCAAGCAGGCCGGCGAAGAGTGGGGAGAGGATCTTCCCGATATCTCACAGCAGACCATGAAGGCTACCTACAATAAGATGGACGAGTGGATCAAGAGCCTTACAAAGCCTGCAGAGGAAGAACCTCAGGTTCCCAAGGACAATACAGTACAGACTACCTGATCTCCTTAGAGATTACGAAGGGCGGACCGGATATTCCGGCCCGTCTTTTTTATGCGCGGACTAAATTATTAACACAGTTTTTAGGCATTGTTAATGGAAAATCAGATATGATTATGATAGCATTATCAGTATGAGGAGATATTTGATATGGGACTTAAGAAGAGACTTTTGATGGCATTTCTTATAATGCTTTTCGTGCCCGTTATACTTATCGGAATGACGAGCGCTCTTATTATGGGCTACCAGCAGAACGCTTTTGAGAGCGGCAAGGTCAGCGTGGAAGAGGGCAAAATCATGTATTATATAATACGTGATGTCGATTCCTCCATGAAGCTGCAGATGCCTATATACCAGACTATAGTCTGCATGGCGATTATCATTATCCTGTCTGCGATTATAGTTGTGTTCTGGCTTTATCGGAGTCTCATCAAACCGCTTAATGTTCTCCGTATGGCGACGTCCAATATGAAGGAGGGCAATCTGGATTTCTCTATTTCGGGTGACCCTGAGGACGAACTCGGACAGCTGTGTGAGGAGTTCGAGGAGATGCGTATCAGGCTCAAGGAGCAGATTGATGCGCGCATGAAGTATGAAGAGGATACGGTCGAGCTCATTACCAATATTTCCCATGACCTTAAGACTCCGCTTACCGCAATTAAGGGCTATACCGAGGGTATGCTGGACGGTGTTGCGGATACGGACGAGAAGAAAGACAAGTATTTAAGAACCATATATAACAAGGCCTCGGATATGACGGCGTTAGTCGATGAGCTCAGCTTCTATTCAAAGATTGACAGCAATATTGTTCCGTATAATTTTGACAGGCTGGATGTGAACGGGTATTTTGAGGACTGCGTTGATGAATTAAGCCTGGATATGGAGGTCAAGGGCATAACCCTAAGCTACGAGAGCGAGACACCTTTGGGAACCTTCGTCAAGGCGGATGTCGAGCAGCTCAGAAGAGTCGTTAACAACATCATAGGCAATGCGGTCAAATATATCGGAAGACCTGACGGAATCGTGAAGATAAAGTCTGTTATGGAGAACGGTTTCGTTAGGATTGATATCACAGATAACGGCCCCGGAATTGAAGAGCACGATCTGGCGAGAATTTTTGAGCGCTTCTACCGTGCGGATTCCTCGAGAGGTACCAAAAAGGGCGGCACCGGACTTGGCCTTGCGATAGCCAAGAAGATTATTGAGGACCACGGCGGCACTATTTCGGCAACAAGTGAAGTGGGAGTGGGAAGCACCTTCTCGTTCACCCTTCCTGAGTATAAAGAGAGTATCAGTTACAGCGAGATCGAGGATGCTGAGTACACCTC
>X415_White_Rhinoceros__coassemble_86_pt1 | contig 28027 bp, 17 predicted proteins | sample X415_White_Rhinoceros__metabat2_high_PE_001 | metagenome-assembled genome bin X415_White_Rhinoceros | reverse complement strand
GTCCGGTTCAGGTAAATCCTATGCGACCAAGTCATTACTTACCAATCTGGCAGCAGACGATTCAAAGATATTCATTCTCGACCCCGAGAACGAGTACACGGAGCTGGCAGCAAACCTGCACGGCAAGTTCATCAACGTAGGTAATGCCCAGCACGGAAGACTTAACCCCTTCCATATCATCACGGCACTTGACGACGAAGATACCGAAGGCCCGTCAGGAAGCTACGCAACGCATCTTCAGTTCCTCGAGGAGTTCTTCAGGCAGGTTCTTCCTGACTGTGAGAAGGATGCGCTTGAGTATCTGAACAGTCTTATTGACAGAACGTATTTCGACAAGGGCATTACTCCCCTCACCGATCTGTCGCTGCTTACACCGGAAGACTACCCGATATTTGACGATCTGTACGATGAGATACTGAAGGATTTCCAGCAGACGGACAACGAGTACATCCGAAGGATGCTCAGAACCCTTATCAATTACGTATCAAAGTTTGCTGCGGACGGACGTAACGCCAATATCTGGAACGGACCGTCAACGGTTACGACGGATGAGAATTTCACGGTATTTAATTTCCAGAGTCTTTTGGCTAACCGAAACGGCACTATAGCCAATGCCCAGATGCTTCTGGTACTTAAATATATAGACAACGAAATCATGAAGAACCGTGATTACAACACGAGATACGGCTGCAACCGAAAAATCATTGTTGTAATCGACGAGGCGCATGTATTTATTGATACCAAGTTCCCTGTTGCGCTTGATTTCATGTTCCAGCTGGCTAAGCGTATCCGTAAATACAACGGTATGCAGATTGTCATAACACAGAATATCAAGGACTTCGTCGGAAGCGAGGAGCTGTCGCGTAAGTCTACCGCAATTATAAATGCCAGCCAGTACAGCTTTATCTTCGCACTGGCGCCCAATGATATGACCGACCTGTGCAAGCTTTATGAGAAGGCCGGCGGAATCAATGAAACTGAGCAGGAGCAGATAATCAGTGCAGCAAGAGGACAGGCCTTCGCGGTAATGAGTCCCACGAGCCGTTCATCCTTCAAGATTGATGTCCCTGCAGATGTAGTAGACCTGTTCTCTAACGGAGATTATGAGAGCGGTTACTTCTCGGACGAGGATGGCAAGCGAGATTGGGAAGAGTTTATGGGTGACAGCCGCACCGTAAGAGAGGCAACTGAGCTCGCTAAGGCCGGTGAGGAAGGCGCGGAAGACAGCGATTATCTCTTAGCTCATCAGAAGAAAGAAAGCTTCGCGTTCGTAGAGCTTACAAAGGCAGAAGCCGATAAGGAGCGGCGCGATGCGGAGAGAAGTGAGAGGGCAGCGCTTAGAAAGCAGATAGAGAAAGAAGCTTTAAAGAGCGAGAAGGCGCAGGAAGCAGCTTCGCAGCCTCAGGATGAAGTACCTTCCAACGAGGTCCAAGAGAAGCTCGCAGTGGCTACGGAGGCATTACAGCAGAACAAGAGAGATGAAGCCGTAAGCCTTGGAATGCCGGCAGTGCCCGGTGAGATGTCCGATATGTTCCGACAGTTCGGTGCAATGATGGACAGTATTGCGAAGGCAAACAGCGAAACAATGCATCAGATGAGCGAGACCGTTGAGGCTATAGGGCGTATGAACTACGAGTCAATCATGGATAAGCTTGACAGCATGATTGAAGAGAAAGCCAAGAAGCTTTTGGAAGCCCGCGGTATCAGTTCTGATGAAGAGCTTAATAGGGCAGTTACTCCTAAGCTTGAGGCAGACGATTCCGAGGAAGAAACAGAAGGCCAGCCGCTTGGTAATATCTTCGAGATGGCAGCAGACAGTAACGAGTATGCTTCGGATACTGAGGAACAGGAAATCGAAGAAGATGATGAGATGAAGGATGCATTATTTGCACTCAGCGAAGCATTTGAAGCAACGGGAATGACTTCCAGAATAGACTTAATGGCTACATTTGATGAAGTCAAGGCAACAGTAACGCTTGAAGATCTTGTGGAATATATAGATGCACACGGACTCAGATAACCCGTAACAGTATCAATGAAAGGAAGTAATTATATGGATATTAAAAAATTACTTAAGAGAAAGAATTTCAAGGGAGCAGCAGTATGCGTCCTTGCCTTAGTGCTGATTGTTACGGGTACATTATACCTTAGCAGCGCGCAAAAGGTAAGCGCAGCGGATACGACGGCAACAACATATCTGTACAGATGTAGAAGAGTTACAGATCCGTCGATGCTGAGTACCGATAAGACCTATAAGATGATTCTCTCTTATGGTGCAGAAATGATTGCACTTCGTTCTGACGTACATAAGTCCGGTAACAAGTATAAGCACTATCATAGCAAGATGTATGAGTACTACATTGCCATGTCAAATATTCCAAGTACGGAGATTCAGCTGGAGCTTGATGAGTTCTATATCTCTGAAAGTACTTATAAGGAGAATTCATGGTGGTCCTGTCACAGGATAGACGGTGCACGCATGTCCATCTGGGTAGGTGACGGCGGTCTTCTGTGTACAAATGACAAGGGCGGAACAAGAGACAGCTGTCTTAAGACAGGCGGTGACTTTAGAAGCAAAGAGAAATACTGGCGATATGATTTCAGAAACAAAGGATTCGCGTTCCAGCATTATGATGATGACGGTTATGATGAGTACCTTGGAGCGAACTATTTCAGCAGCAACGAGATAGATATCTGGTGTGAGAATACAAGCCATGATCCCGGCTGGGCAAATATGACGCATTTCAATATGTACATTATTGAAGCGGTTCCCTTCACCTGTATAAACGGTAACTTTGTATTCCAGAGCGGTCAGGTGTTTAACATCGCAGGTCATACTCTTCAGAAATTAGGAAGTACTATTACAATTGAACCCGGCGCAATAGTTAATATTACAGGCGATTTCTATTGCAACGGTATTATAAATAACTACGGAACCCTGATTGTACGTGAGGGGGCCAGTATGATGTCGTATGCCCTGCAGAAGGATACAACCAACTGGCATGGCTTTAAGTGCTGTGCAATAAATAATTACGGCGGCGGCAGGACTATTGCGACAAAGAGCAAAGGAACCATGCAGGGAGAAGGAATCTTCATTGTCGAAAAAGGCGGATTCCTTATGACCAGTGCATACAGTGATTATCTGCAGATGTATGGAGCTTCGACCTTCGCCAATTTCGGAACTGCGGTGCTGTCATACGGAATCAGCTGTGACAACTATATAAGCAAGAGCAATGCGACAATCATTAATGCAGGAAATCTTGGAATAGGACTTGCTACAGATCCCTCGGCCAGTGCCTGCGGTGTGAGACAGGTTAAATTTAACGGCAGCTCTTATGAATTAAGTACTCCCAGAAATCATGCTTTAAGCGGACGCATGGGAAGCAGCGGCGGTACTGACAATTTCAGATATGTGAACAGCGGAACAGTAGCCTATGCCGGCTCTGACGCAGCCTCCGTCAAGACAAAATTCACTGCTGCGAACGGTATGGGTGCGCAGAAGCAGGAAGAATACAGCTCCGTAGATAAGAATAATGTTTATGCATTAAGCATCGGAACGGGACCTCAGACCCCCGGCACGGATGTTGTGTATATTGGAATCAGATATCTGGGAACCGACGGCGTTGAAAGAAGTGAGTATCTGTTCACTAAGTACGGCGCACTGAATCAAAGCTACACCAGAGCGAAGAATCTGTCCGGCAAAGCATCTAACAGCGATACCAAGATGAACTTCTTAAAGCTGTATGACGCTTCAATTGCTCAGGCCGATATAGCGACAAGCTTTGGCGTATCTACGGAAGAAGATTATCTGTTTAAGACTGCAGCTCCGGTATCAAAATTCCTCGGATTTGATATCCTTACAGGTGATTCTGAATGGGACTGCAAGTATATGTCACTGTTCGAGGTTACTTCAGTCGACGGAATCGACATGAAGGGTTATCTCTCATCGCAGAGATATATAGATTACTCGGGAACAAGAATATTCCTTTGGAGTAAATCAAGTGATACTAATATCGCGAAGAATGTTCTGAATACCTTCAGAATGACCTTCACCAAAACCATTAAGAACGGAGCAAGCCTGTGGACCACGGATTCGGGCAAGGCTGACGGCAAGGGCGATAAGCTGATTAAAAACGTAGCGATGGGTAGCTCTGCCGGTAACTGTACCGTGACAGGTGAGCCCTATCGAAGGAATAAGACCGAGACCAAGGCAATCATTATCAATATGTCTTCAGCAGCAGGTGCGGGAATCAACGGCTTTGTGCAGAATTATGACTCCTGTATTTCTCTGAACGGTCAGAAGGCCAAGGACACAAGCGGTAACAGCGTGAACAATCCTAATGCCAAGGATGATTACGGTATAGGACGTTATAAGGAGTGTCTGACGCTTAAGGTTAGCTATAGAAATGTCAATAACCTTAAGACGACCTTCTATGTACCTGTTATGTACAGTACTCTGGCATATCTGTGTAACGAGAAGAATTTTGGAGACAAGTTTATCTATGGAATCGGACAGGCGGGAGACAGCCTTGCGTTTAATGTCGCACTGCCCGGATTTGACAGTGATATTGAATTCGAACTGTATTACGGAACGGATTTTGCGACCAACAACTGTGGACTCAGCTACGGAACGGCAAAGACACATTATTCGGTTAATGAAAACGATGCGATAAATATAATCGGATTGCAGCTGTATGACGGAGATAATCTGCCCACTTACAGTATTAATGCGACGGACATGCGACTTGATGTTACATCAAACGGAGCTCCGTCATACTACTATACGGCATCAACCAAGACCGGTAGTAAGATTATGTATGACAACACCGGAACGGTTAAGCTCGAGCTTAAGAATCTGCTTCAGAAGTATGTTGAGACTGAACAGCCTTCACTTACACCCAGAAGCAGCGGAGACGTATACCTTGTAGAGCTCGTGGCAGAGTACCCTACCATGAAGAGAACGACTCTGACCTTCGGTTATACACAGAAGAACGGCAAGAGCGCGACAACGACCACATACTGTCTGCAGGATGAGGTTGAGTCCTACTACGGACTCTGGAGTGCTAAGGATGGCGGTGCCTATGAGCTCACAGCTATTCCTAACGGCAAGATGTACTTCTTAATAGAGGCCAAAACTGCGGATAAGTTCGATTATGCTATTGTCAGAGTTGAAGGAAATAAGGGCGAAGACCCGCTTCAGATTGTAGGTCTTAAGATATATAAGCTTGAAAGCGGAAGCAGTGCTTCAGGCGATAACGGTTCAGGCAATACTGCTTACAGCTTTGACAAGACAAAGAAAATAGAGGCGAACGGCTGCTATTCATACTGGGATATCAAGAGGACGGTAAGAAAGTCCATGGCATGTGTTGAATACGGCAATGTTGCCTTCTGTGACTCCGGCGCGCAGATTCAGATATCCTTCAGTGAGTGCGCGACAGAGATAGTAAGTGACGCCGATGTCGATTGGAATGAGTACAGCAAGTACATGAGCTACTCAAGTACCGATCAGGACATGGGCTATACAAAGGTAAGAAAGGTATACACCGTATCAGTTAAGGTTGCGGCAGATATTGAGTCAGCAACCTCTGATTCCGGTTCGAAGAACCAGTTCTATTTCCAGCTGGTATTTGCGGGAGGGCAGACAACAGGCTACGTTCTTGCCAACCAGCAGCTGATGAGTGACGGTTTCAGAAGCGGAAGGCTGGAGACCTTTAAGATATACTCGAACTATGATTACGGAGACATTGATACCATCAATATTATTCCCGATGATCAGCAGGATTCGAGTGATGTATACGATAAACTGTGCGTTGAGTATATTACCGTATCACTGGAGACAAACTCAGGTATTGCGAGAACCTGGCGATGTGATATCAACGACTGGATCGGAATCGATTATACCGATTCCGCTGCACAGGGAACTCTCTCAGGTCAGCCCGGACGAAGCGCTGCTGAAGTTGCAAGATCCTATGCAGTCAACAAGAAGGGCTACGATGTGCTCTTAGTTGTTGAATTTGAAACAGGTGATTATAAGTTTGTTAATGATAAGGGTCAGGAGATGAGCGCCCTTCCTATCCAGTGTTCACTCAACTATGAGGTGGCATATACAAACCAGAACGGTGCATACTGCGTTGCGGAAGGTGATGCTGCCAAGGCAATGTACGAGTACATGGATTATTCTGCCAAGAAGGGCAAACGACTGGATACGCTGGAAGATGTCGTAGTTATCGACTCCCACAACATGATGAAGGAGAACTCGACGAACAGGTTTATTGTCTCGCTTGACAATCCCATGACCATAAACAGCATAAGTCTTACGGCTTATGGCGATCAGCAGGCAGCCTACTACTGGAAGCTTGGTAAGGTCAAGATATACAGAATCACAGGCGGAACCGGAGCTATCTATATAGATGGAACCGGAACCTACACAAGGCGTTATGACATGACCCTTCTGTCGGAATCCACTCATAACGGATATCTGCAGACGATTATTGACGTAGACGGCAACAATCAGACGCTTAAGGCAGAGTTTAAGATTGATGAGGATAATGTCATTGCGGTTGATGAGGATACCGGTAAATGGAACTCCATTACGGGTAAGATGCCTGATTCCACAAGAGATACCCTTAAGGTATTCCTGTATATGGATCCTGAGGATGATAAGGCATATACCACCTACGATATGCAGATGACTATGACATATAGCTTTGTAACCTCAAGCGGCCTGTCAAATCAGATAGCAAACAAGACTGTGCCCCAGATGAAACGAGGCGGCGATTCCACCTTCTATACGGAGCTGAGCACCAGCGGACTTGATCACCTGATGAGTGTGTCGCTGACGCCCACGGCTCTGAACGGCAATACGCCACTGCCTCAGAACAATCTGGTTCATGCCAAGTATATGACTATTGTTCGGGAGAGATCCGGAGTAATTGTCGAGATTAAATATGTTAATATCAATGACACGACGAACCTCTGCGGACTGACGAATGAGACAAGAAAGATGAGCAATTTCAGCTCTGAGCATCCGTTAGGCAAGACGTTCGCACAGAGCGTACTTCTCTCAATAGGTGACCGCGGAAGCGGCAATATTGCACTGACAAGAGAAGGCGGAGTATACAACGACATAGGCATCAGCATTAAGTACACTCTTAACGGTGATCCTACACATAAGACGTATTACTCACCGAACTATTTCTTAAGTGAGATTACGAGTGTAAACGGTGTAAGCCGTGCAATAAAGGCGCATGAGCAGTTCACCATACCTTTTGCACAGAGCGATCTGGCAACAATAGAAGGCGTCATGGTATTTGCCCAGGGCGAACTGGCGAATGCTGATCTGAATACCGGAATAGATAACAGGGTAAATATTGACGGCATAATGGTCTATACAAGTGAGACTAAGAACGGACAGACTACATCTGTTAATTATGTCGGAGATGATCTCTCCGGTGTCAGCCAGTGCACGATTACGGATACACCTGCTATGCAGGGTCTTAACAATAAGCATAACCAGGGCTTCGCTACAATAGCCATCAAGACTGCAGCCAATAATGCAGGCTTTGCTAATCCCGGCTGTACAACACCCATCTGGGCAAAGCTCAGCTATGTAACACCTAACGGAACCGTTAAGACTAAGGTCATGGAGGACCTCAATACTTACGTTCAGTCAGGAAGCTTTAACCCCGGTGATACAGCAATTATTAAACTGCCGCTGTATGATTATATGAGCGTTCATTCCTTAGCAATTGAACCTTATGATGACGCAGCAACAACCAGTACATGGGCGGTTGAATCAATTGACATTTCGGTTCAGAAGGAAGACGGAACTACGGTTGCTCTTCCTACGAAGTTAGTCAATAAGCTGTTTGCAGAGGTTCAGGATGAGCTTAGCAACGGCGGAACAAGAGGCAGTAAGGCATCTTCAGTTAATATTGCTGATGTTAACTTCTCAATCCCTACGTCCTACAGACATCTGGCACTCAGCCTTATGATGACTGCTCAGGAGAAGCAGATAGCTCTTTCTAAGGATGATGCGGCAGAACGCAGGGCTTTAGTGGATGCGATGTACAGTAAGCTCACGAACGGTTCAAGAAATACAATTGGCACCAAGACCTATGAGACAACGGACATCGGTGCAGACGGAAGTGTACAGACTCTTCAGGTATCCTGCGGTACTGAGGTACAATTCGTCGCATCGGCAGGAACTCAGGATGTGCTCATCTCGGATGAGGACAAATTCATTAAGGGCTCATTTGAGGATATAACAGTTCATCTGTATTTAGTTGATGCAACCGATCCTACACTTAAGTCTGACGTGACTGACGATTTCTTAATGGACGGCACGCTTAGCTTCACGTACGGTACCAATAACGTAATCAAGGGCGTTACCTTAAAGGCGCTTAACGATTCAGGTTCAGCCAAGGCCAAGTATATAGTTGAATTCGTATCCACCGAATTTGAGGATATGAAGATAGCTATTCCTGTTACTGTTGATGAAAATATTTACCAGCTGATAGAAGATGAGAAGGGTGTTCTGGTAGCACAGCAGCTGGCTCAGCAGCAGGCACAGGAGCAGGCCGAGCAGGAATTAATTCAGGAAGGCAGTGATGATTCTTCTTCAGAACCGGCCGTAATCGGCGGTGAAGAGGAGGAGACAGTGCCTGAAGCATAAGTAACATAGAAGTAAAAATACAAAAGTGATAAAGGAGAATGACACGTGAATAAGAAGAAAGTGTACATTATCTTGGGAATTCTTGTAGCACTGCTTATAGGGACGGTGATTTTATATATCTGTCTCTTTGGCGGCAACAGGAACAGTGATGAGGCAAAATCCTCCGGTGTTGCGCCGAATGAAGGCTGGCAGTATGTAGATGCTAAGGGCAATGTAATCTCCGAAGATAATCTGCCCAAGGACAATCAGATGTCAGAACAGGAAGCTAAGGAGGAGCTTGAGAAGCTGGAGAAACGCAATGAAGATGCTTCGCAGGAATTCTTAAGCGAGCGTGTCATTCCCTCTGAATTCACTATACTGAATCAGGACGCAGGTGTAGACAGTGCAGACAGCGCGAGCAAGGCTGTTAAGCTTAAGCTTGAGATTGACGGAGTAGAAGTTCTCTATACACGCAAGCTTTATACCTATGCCGTTGAACTGGGACAGCCAGACGGTGATGTCCCTGAGAGCGCAGAGGAAGAGTCTGCGCCCGATCCGGACGATGAGGTCAAAGAGATAGTGACATCAGTTGAGAAGATTAACGGTCTGGATGTGACCATCACAGCTGACGGCGAAGGCTATATACTGCTGTGGACTGATGCAGTGTACACAAACAAGCTGATCGTGCCTCTTGAGAATTCAGAGGAAAACAGACAAAACGCCATAAAATGGGCAGGAATGTTAATGTAACAATTGTTTGTCCTGTGCTATAATGTATTGGATTACAGGAGGCGCAGTTATGGAATCAACATTAAAAAGAACATGGGCTGAGACCGATCTCGATGCCCTCAGATACAATTACACAAAAATCCGCGAGCATATCGATGGCAGAAGTGCCGGAAGACTTACGGACGGAGCATATGATTTGGAGGCCCGCAGCGGACGCGTGAAGTTCTTAGGCGTTGTCAAGGCTGATGCTTACGGGCACGGAGCCATTCAGGTCAGCAGAATATTAGAGAGCTTAGGCGCAGACTACCTTGCCGTCAGCAGTATCGATGAGGGCATGGAGCTTAGGCTTAACGGAATTAAGATGCCGATTCTGATTCTCGGACATACTCCGAAGGAGCAGGTCGGAAGACTGATTGAGTATAACATTACACAGGCTGTTACCTGTCGCGCGAAGGCACTCGAATACAGCGAGGCAGCAGTGGCAGCAGGCGGAACCCTCAAGGTTCACATCAAGGTCGACACCGGAATGTCCAGACTCGGATATCTGTGTGAGGAGGGACATTTTGATACGGCAATCGACGGAATATACGACGCTTGTAGTATGGACGGCCTGTACGCCGAAGGCGTATTTACCCATTTCTCCATGGCGGACGAAGACGGCGAGGAAGAGCTTAGCTATACACGTCACCAGTTCGAGCTGTTCACGGGCGTTATAGATGCTGTCGAGAAGAAGCTCGGACGCAGGTTTGAGATAAGGCATTGCGCCAACACCGGTGCCACGACAAGGTTTGCAGATACATATCTTGATATGGTACGTCCGGGACTGTTGCTGTACGGCTACGGCGAGTACGCCAAGCAGCTTGGACTTAAGCCTGTAATGAGACTTAAGACAACCGTGAGCACCATAAAGACCTACGAGGCCGGAACAAGAGTAAGCTACGGCGGAATCTATACCACAGAGAGACGCACCAGAATGGGCGTGCTGCCTTACGGCTACGCAGACGGTTTCTTCAGGGCGCTGTCCAATAAGTGCTCACTTATGACAGTGGACGGACCTGCAAGACAGTGCGGCAAGATATGCATGGATATGTGTATGATCGATCTCACCGACAAGATGAATGTCGATGTCGGAAGTGAGGTTGAGATATTCGGTGAGAAGAATCCCATCGAGACACTGAGCGAGATTGCCCAGACCATTCCTTATGAGCTTACCTGTGCGGTGAGCAAGCGCGTTCCCAGAATGTATATCAGGGACGGTAAGATTATCGAGCAGGAACTGATGCTCAGAATGTGAGATTTTGTGTATGAGAAATAAACTTGGAATAGTTGTTTTCGGAGCGGTATTTGTTGATATTAAGGGACATCCGCTCTCGACCTATATCCCCGGAGGCCGCAATGCGGGCAGGGTTGAGCAGGTCCACGGCGGAGTGAGCCGCAATATCGTTGAGGATATCGCTAATGTAGAGCTTCGTCCTACTTTTGTAAGTCTGGTTGACGATGACGGCATCGGAGCAGGCGTTATTGATAAGCTTAAGCGCCACAAGGTCAATGTTGACTATATGCAGAGCGTTCCCGACGGCATGGGAACCTGGCTTGCAATCTTCGACCACACCGGTGAGGTTCAGGCAGCGATTTCAAAACGCCCCGATTTGAGCCCTGTAATGGATATGCTCAAGGAGAAGGGCGATGAGATTTTTGAGAATGCGGACAGCATAGCGCTTGAAATCGACATGGACAAGGATATCGTCAAGAAGATATTTACCCTTGCGAAAAAGCATAATAAGCGCGTGTTCGGCGTGGTATCAAACATGAGTATCGCAGTCGACAGACGCGACTTTATAAAGCAGACAGACTGCTTCGTTTGTAATCTTGATGAGGCGGGAATGCTGTTCACGGATGATTACGCCACAAAGAGCATTGAGGAGCTTGAGCAGATTCTTCTGCGCAAGGTCAGATCTGCAGAAATCCCGTGCATGGTAGTTACTCTCGGCGAGAAGGGCGCGGTTTATGCGACCTGTGAAGGCGAGTTCGGCTACATCCCTGCAAGAAGGGTTGCGGTCAAGGATGTTGCGGGTGCCGGCGATGCGTTCTTCGCAGGCGTTACAATTGGTATGACATATGGCAAGACTATCTCAGAGAGCTGCGAGATCGGTGCACAGCTTGCCGCATCGGTTATCGGTTCACTTGAGAATGTATGTCCGAGATTCCTCCCTGCAGAGTTTGGTCTCGAGGGCTGAGAGGAACCGGCGATTTGATTTAATCCCTTAAGGAGAGTGTAGAATGCTGAAGAAGGTTAACCATTACCTGTCTCTGTTTGCTATCGGAGCACTGGTGTTAACAATTATTACGGCACTTCATGCCTTTACGGGTCGTCACCTTGAAAGAGAAGCTAATACAGGCTCTTTTGAAACAATTGATTTCAGCAAAGGGTGGGACCTTAATAATAACGGTGAAATCACCCGCGTTGATCTGCCAATCAATATTCCAAAAGCAGAGGGAAGAAGGCTTATTCTGACCAATAAGCTTCCTGGCAGTATGCACGACGGGATGACGATGGCTGTTCACACAAACCTTGAGGATGTTTATGTTTTTATTAACGGAGAGCTACGTGAGAAGTACTGTCCCTCTGAAACAGGCGGCTTCCTGTATTATCACGGACCTTCAGCTTATGTAATTACCGAATTTAAAGACAGTGACTCCGGCGCGGATATTGAGATTCAGCTGGTTTCAAAGAAGAAGGTGGCAGTTCTTAATGAGATAAAGCTCGCATACGGCAACGGAACCTGGTACGATACGCTCTACCGCAATGCAAGAATTATTCTTATTGCCATCGTGCTGATGTTCTTGGGAATCTGTGCGGTTGTAGCACATTTCCTCCTCAGAAGACATATCCCCGGACGTAAGGAGATATTCTATCTGGCGCTGATTATGATTAATATCGGCGTATGGATTACGAGCGAAGCGGGTATCAGGCAGCTCATATTTAAGAGGGCTACGCTTTCGGCAATTTTTGCATATCTGTCTATTGAAATTGTCGGTGTCTTTGTTGTAAAATACTTAAACGAAATTCAGGGGCATCGATATGAGACAATGTATACCTGGCTTGGACTGGGCATAGGCTTACAGTTTATTGTTAATATCATTTTAGCTTTGACACATCAGGTGTCGTTCTATAATTCACTGATACTGTCACATATGTGGATGGCGCTGGGAATTATTCTGGCGATTGTCAATGTATTCAGAGACAGGCGAAGGGATGTTGTTCCTCATGTCATCACATCTGTCGGAATGCTTATTTTCCTGGCGATGGTTGTCATGGAGCTCAGCTACTTCTACAAAGAAACAGACCACAAATTCGGCGCTTATGTCGGTGTCGGACTTGTCATTCTGATGTTGTGTAATGTAGTTCAGGTATTCCTCGATGAAATAGACGACTGGAAGAAGAGGTCGATGCAGAAGTCCAAGGATATGCTTGAGACAATCAGGACTATTGCGAAGACCATAGATACGAAGGACAGCTATACCGGCGGCCATTCGGCGAGAGTTGGACAGTATGCGGCACTGCTTGCTGACCGCGTAAGAGATATATATGAATTCTCAGACGAGGACATCGAGAAGATACGCTATATCGGACAGATGCATGATATCGGCAAAATCGGTATCCCGGACAGCATTCTTAATAAGCCCGGACGTCTGACCGATGAGGAATTCGCGATGATGAAGACTCATACCACTATAGGTTATGATGTTCTTTCTGAGCTGACTTTTGTTGAGGGACTTGCAGAGGGAGTCAGATCACACCATGAGAGATATGACGGCAAGGGTTATCCGGACGGACTTGCGGGCGAGAACATTCCGCTCGTAGCGCGTATCCTCTGTATTGCAGATAGCTATGACGCTATGACGACAAACAGAGTATACAGGTCCAAGCTTACCAATGATGAAGTATTAAGCGAACTGAAGAGGTGCAGCGGCACCCAGTTTGACCCGCTCCTTATTGAGAAATTCTGTGAGCTTTTGGAGGAGAAAGACCAGTAATGAAGAGAAAGTTTTTATATACAGTCCTGCTTTTGGCAGGACTGTTTGTTTGTGGGTGCAGGAAGGACGTTAATGTAACAGATAACGACCCGCAGACAGTTGTAAGTGATACTGCCAAGGCAGACAAAATTGACAAAAAGGATAAGGACCAAAAAGACAAGTCCGATGCAGCCGTCTCTAACGGTACCGACAGCACCGGTGATACTGAAGGAAGCAGTATAACTGACAGCGGTAGCAGTAGCAGCACGGTAGTCTCAGGTCCCTGCAAAACCCACAAGGATGCGGACAATAACGGCAGATGTGACACCTGCGGCGAGAACGTCCTTGTCAGCATTGATTTCTATGCAATCAACGATCTTCACGGCAAGTTCGATGACGCTGCCGGACAGCCCGGAGTTGATGAGCTGACAACCTTCTTCAAAGAGAGATTTCTTGTGGATGAGAACCCTATTCTTCTCTCGTCGGGCGATATGTGGCAGGGCAGTCCGGAGTCTAACGCGACAAGAGGTAAGGTCGTAATCGAGTGGATGAATGAACTCGGATTTGCCTCAATGACGCTTGGCAACCACGAGTTTGACTGGGGTGAGGAGCAGCTGAGCGATAATGCGAAGAAGGCAGAATTCCCCTTCCTTGCCATCAATGTAATGGATGTGGATACGAGGGAGAGAGTAAGCTACGCGGACTCCTCCGTGCTCATTGATCTTGGCGATATTCAGGTCGGAATTATCGGCGCTGTAGGCGACTGCTACTCGTCGATAGCGGCAGACTGGTCGGACGGTTTCTATATTCTGACAGGAGACGAACTCACACAGCTCGTCAAGGAGGAGAGCCTTAAGCTTCGCGGCGAGGGCGCAGACTTTATTGTCTACTCGATACATGACGGCTACAGCGACAGCTTCAGTGATACAAAGGTCATGCCTGACTCGCGTTTAAGGTCATATTATGACACGGCACTTTCTAAGGAATATGTTGATCTTGTATTTGAAGGACATACCCATCAGCAGTACGTTATTATGGACAGCAAGGGCGTGTACCATCTGCAGGACGGCGGCGAGAACGATGCGATATCACACGTGTCCGTAACGGTCAATGAAGCCAATTATAAGAAGGACATAGAGGTCACCGAGGTTATCCAAAGCTACGAGTATGCGAAGAAGAGCTCAGACCCGCTTCGCGACGAGATTCTTGATAAGTACTCGAAGGATGTGGCATTTACCAGAGAGGTAGTTGGAAAAGTCGACACCTATATGGGAAGAGATGAGCTCAGACAGCAGGTGGCCGAGCTGTATTACAAGAGAGGCAAAAAGATTTGGGGTGACGATTACGATATCGTCCTCGGCGGAGGCTTCCTTTCGGCGCGCGACCCGGGGCATCTTGAACCCGGCGAGGTCACTTACGGAATGCTGTATTCGATATTCCCGTTTGATAATTATCTCGTGCTGTGTTCCTGCTCGGGCTACGATTTGAGGCGCGTATTCTTTGAGACGACGAACAGTAACTATTTTATCGGGTACGGAAGCTACGGTGAGGAGGTCAGAAAATCCATAGATCTTAATGCGACATATTATGTCGTGGTGGATACATACTCTTCAACCTACGAGCCCAACAATCTCACGGAGATTGAGCGCTACAACAAGGAAGTGTTCGCGCGCGACCTGTTCGCGGACTACCTTAAAAAGAAGGCTAAGTCGGGTAAATAACATCCGACGGTATATAAGCAAAACAAGAGCCCTGCGGGATAAACCTGCAGGGCTTTATTTTTGTACCGTTTGTCACGGCCAGTCAGTTTTTATTAAGCATTGGCAGCGGCATTTATCATGCTGTAGTAGAAGCCTTTCTGCTCAAGAAGCTCGGTGTGCGTGCCCTGCTCAATGATATTGCCGTCCTTCATGACTAAGATGAGGTCGGCGTTCTCGATGGTCGAGAGACGATGGGCGACAATGAAGCTTGTGCGGCCTTCCATAAGGGTTCTGAAGGCCTTGGTTATCTTAATCTCAGTGCGGGTATCAATGGACGAGGTCGCCTCATCCAAAATCAGCAGAGGAGGCATGTGTAGCATAACACGTGCTATGCAAAGCAACTGGCGCTGACCCTGCGAGAGATTCTCGCCGTCCTGGGTGAGCATTGTGTCATAACCCTTCTCAAGTCGCATGATAAAGCTGTGGGCATGAGCCTTTTTGGCAGCTTCGATGATGTCTGCGCGGGAGTATTCGGGGTGACCGTAGGCGATGTTCTCCGCAACGGTTGCGGACTTGAGCCAGGTGTCCTGAAGCACCATTCCGATATTAGCGCGCAGCTCCTTTTTATGGATGCGGTTCGAAGGAATTTTGTCGTAGCGTATCTCGCCAAGGTCGGGCTCATAGAACCTCATTAAGAGGTTTATGAAGGTGGTCTTGCCGCAGCCCGTCGGTCCGACAATCGCAATGTGTGAGCCTGCGGGAACGCTGAAACTGATATCGTGCAGCAGCTCTTTGGACTTATCGTAGCTGAAGCTTAAGTCGCTAACTTCCACCTCACCGTTAATGTCTGTGAAATCAACAGCCTGTGCGTCCTTCGGAAGAATGTCGACGGATTCCTCTGCGTCGAGGAAATCAAAAATTCTGCCCGCAGAGGCAACGGCATTCTGAAACTCGGTGACAACGCCTGAAATCTCATTGAAGGGCTTGGTATACTGGTTGGCGTAGCTTAAGAAGCACGAGAGTGTACCGATTGTAAGGCGCCCGTTAATACCCATGATTGCGCCGAATATACCGACTGCGGCATAAACGAGGCCGTTCACAAATCTGGTCGTGGGGTTCGTAATAGAGGAGAAGAACAGGGCCTTTAGGTTAACCTCTGCGTAGCGCCTGTTCATCTCATCAAACGATGAGTTCATTCGCTCGCCTGCGTTGAAGGAATTAATCAGCTTAGCGGAGCGGAGCGTCTCGTTAATGTAATTGGTCATATTGCCGCGAAGCTTGGCCTGAAGCTTGAAATGCTTATAGGTCTTTTTGGCAATGAAGGAAGCGGCAAACAGTGACAGCGGAGTAAGTACGACGACAACTAAGGAAATAACGCCGTTGTTGGCGAACATAAATACTAACGTTCCTATGATTGTAAGGATTCCGGTGAACAGCTGTGAGAAGCCGAGCAGGAGTCCGTCGCCAAGCTGCTCAACATCGGATATTGAACGGCTTAAAATGTCGCCGTGCCCTGTACTGTCGAGATAGGATACCGGCACGCGGTGCATCTTCTTGAGCATTGCGTTTCTCATATCGCGAACTACCGTGAAGCTTATTCTGTTGTTGATAAGAGTCATCGTGAAGTTCGAGATTCCGTTAATCACGAGGACTATGATGAACACAATGAGAATTCTTTTGATTGCGGCGAAATCGACACTTCCTGCGTCTACCATGCAATCGACTGCGCGTCCCGTAAGAATCGGGATGTACAGCGTGGCAAGGACGTTAACGACGGCCATGACAAGCGAGAGCGTAATGAGTCCCGCAGAGGGCTTAAGGGTTTTTAGGATACGTCTGTATATAGCTTTATTCTTCATCACAGCGCCTCCTTCCCGGATTGTGAGGACACAATCTCGCGATATGTATCGCAGCTCTTTAGAAGCTCCTCGTGAGTGCCAAAGCCTGTAAGTCTTCCGTCATCGAGAACGATAATGCGGTCGGCATCCTGAACGGATACGACGCGCTGGGACACGATAAATGTGGTATATCGTTCCTTTAGAGCCCGAAGATTCTTTCTAAGACGCGCGTCTGTCGCGTAATCGAGAGCGCTTGAGGAATCGTCGAGAATCAGTACGTCACCGCCTGCGGCTATGGCGCGGGCTATAGTAAGGCGCTGCTTCTGGCAGCCGGAGAGATTGGAGCCGGCCTCGGTGAGAATGGCTGAAAGACCGCCTTCCTTCTTCTCGACAATCTCAGAAGCCTCGCTGATTTTAAGCGCCTCCCAGAGCTTGTCGTCGTTAGCGTCAGCTGAGCCTAATGTAAGGTTGTCTCGAATGGTTCCGGAGAACAGCTGGGCCTTTTGGGGAACAAGGGCAATGCGTCTTCTAAGGGAAGCAAGCGTGTAATCCTTGATATTGTTGCCGCCAAAGAGTACCTCGCCTTCTGAGCAGTCATAGTAGCGCGCTATGAGTGATGCAAGAGTGGACTTGCCGGAGCCTGTACCGCCTATGATTCCGATGGTCTCGCCGCGCTTGGCAGAGAAGGAGATATCCGTAAGGGAATTCTCGCCGGCACCGGGATAGGCAAATGAAACATTTTCAAATTCTACTATTGTAGACGAATTCGTATCTGCAAGCAGTGATGAGGACGGATCTAATGCATCGATGGGACCGTCGTCAGTGAGCGCAGGCTTGACCGCAAGCATATCAGAGATTCGGCTGCCGCTTGCGAGGGCTTTGTTGATGGTAATGAACAGGTTGGTGAGCTTGACGAGCTCAATCAGAATCTGTGACATATAGTTGATGAGCGCAACAACCTGGCCATTGGTTAAGATACCGTCGTTAACAAGATTGCCGCCCTTATACAGCACACCTGCAAGCGCGAGATTGACTACTATCAGTGTCGCGGGATTGAGAATCGCGGATATTTTTGAGGTAAAAAGATTCAGTCCGTAGAACTCATCGTTGTCGCGTTCAAATTCAGCCTCCTCGTCATCATCTGCCTCGAAGGAGCGGATAACGCGGGCACCCGAGAGGTTCTCACGGATGTGGAGGGTCAGCTTGTCGAGCTGCTTCTGAATACCCTTGTACTTGGGAATGGTGTACAGTGTGATGGAGCAGACAATCAAAAACAGCACGGGAATAGCTATTACGAAAATAAGAGCCGCGCTTGTATTTATGGTGAAGGCCATAATCATGGCGCCGAACACGATGAAGGGCGAGCGGAGAAGAAGTCTGAGAGCCATGTTCACGCCGCTCTGAACGGAATTAATATCACCGCTCATGCGTGTAATCATGGTCGAGGTTCCTATCCTGTCGTAGTTCTCGTGTGAGAGCGAGAGAATGTGGTTATAGAGCGCACCGCGAACTCCCGTGGCGAAGCCGATGGCAGCGCGGGCAGCGAAGTACTGGGCGATAAGAGCGCACACTAAACCGACGATGCCGAGCACAATGAGCACGGCGCCGTTCTTATATACAACTTCGCGGCTTTGGCCTTTGATGCCGTCGTCGATGATTTTAGTCATGACGAGAGGGACGAAGAGCTCGAAGAGAGCCTCGAGCATCTTAAAGGAAGGAGCGATGACGCATTCCTTCTTGTAGTTTTTTAAGTATTTGAGTAGTTTTTTCATGCTTTCAATTATAAGACCTTTTAGATAAAAAGAACAGATAATAAAACAGATGCGGCTGTATAAAACCAGCCGCATTGAATACTCAGTCTGTTATTTCCTGATGGTGAATACGTTCCAGGACAGAGGCTTAACGTGAGCGGAGAATACACCGTTCTCAAACTTGCCGTCTGTGTTGGCCTTGGGAGTAATAGCATTCTCGTTTTCGAAGGAATTGCTAAGCTCAAAGTCGTCGGTGAACATCTCGGTGTGGGTGACCTTTGAATAGCCCTCAAAGCCCTTGATATCAAGGTCAACAGGGTATTCCTCAGTCTCACTTCTGTTGATAACGAATATGGTCAGACAGTCGTTCTCTTTGTCCCAGGCAGTTGCTGCGTCAATGTAGTTCACGCCTTCCTTGCCTGTGTACTGTGAGGTGTCATCGATTGCGTAGCCGGGCATATCATAGGTCTCGCTGTCAATTTTGGTCTCCATCGAGGTACCGCGCGCGTAATTAATCAGCTGGGTAAATGCATAGTGCGAAGCACTGCGCCATACATGGTCGTGGTTCGAAGCACACAAAGCGCCGAGACCGCCTGTCATGCAGCCAATCTTGACTCTGTCAGCGTGACGGATAAGCGCAAGCTGAATTGATGCCATTGAGAGCAGGTGGAGCATGTCTCCGCCGGGGAAACGGCGCTCAGGCATGTTGTCGGGATCATGGAGCACATAACGGCGCTCGGGGTCGAATCTGTAGTGTGAACGCGCCATGTTGTAGCGTCCGTAACCGGGGTTGAGCGGAGCGAAGGGACGAACCATTCCGCCGTACTCATCGAAGGATATCATGACCTTCTTAGGTGAGCGGTGCTTGCTCTGAACGTAGTCAATCATGGCTGCTTCTGTATTAATGAAATCCTCGTAGTACAGGGAGCCGCCGAGCAGGGACTTGATGTCGCCGGGCTCAGCGCTGTGGTAATGATGTACGGAGAGGTAATCAACGGTGTCGTAGCACTGGTCGAGGGCCTTCTCGTCCCAGTCAGGGAAATGCTCCATAAAAGGTGCGGAGCTGCCGCAGACTGCAGTCTCGATCGACTCGTCAATCCACTTCATGGCCTTGGAGGTCTCGTTGCAGAGAACGCCATAGCTTGAAGGGTCGTTATTCCAGCTGCCGAGCTGCCAGGGGCCGTCCATCTCGTTGCCGAGGTACCACATCTTAACTCCGTAAGGATTCTCGTGGCCGTTCTTTTTGCGCAGGTCTGACCAGTAGGTGCCGCCCTCGAAGTTAGTGTATTCGATGAGGTCCATTGCATCCTGGGTTCTGCCGGTGCCGAGGTTAACAGTGTATAAGGACTCGGTTCCAATCTTCTCTGCCCACTGAAGATACTCATCGTGACCTACTTCGTTGGTATATATCTGATGCCATGCGGGGTCGAGATGAACCTTGCGGGCATCCTTAGGTCCGATGGAATCCTTCCACTGCCAGGCTGAAACGAAATTGCCACCGGGAAGGCGGACTGCGGGAAGAGAGGTGTTCTTAAGACCGTTTATAAAGTCTGTTCTGAAGCCCTGCTCGTCTGCGGTGGGGTGCTTCGGATTAAACATGGTTCCGTTGACCATGGTGCCGATGGGCTCCAAAAAGGCAGAGAAGAGGCGGGGTGAAATCTCACCGATCTCAAATTGCGGATGAACTGTAATAGTTGCTTTTCTTGCCATAACAAAAATCTCCCTTCACATATTAATTTGATTGTAAATGTGTTAATTATCCCCTGTTGATATTTTTTTGATCCATTTACCGCTGCGAAGCCTTATCACGCACCAGAAGGTCTTAACAATCTGGTCGGATTTGAGACATACATAAATCCAGAACGGAGGCAGATGAAGCACGAAGCCTGCGATGATTCCGAGCGGAATGGAAAGCGCCCAGAGGAATATGTTGTCTGCCAGCATGAGGACCTTCGTGTCGCCGCCGCCTCGCAGAACGCCCTTCGTCATGATGCTGTTCGTTGCCTGGAAGATAATAATAAGGCTGATTGCGAGCATGAGCTTGTGAGCAATCGCGACAGCTTCGGGACTCACGTTCTTGTAGTAGGATATAATCGGCGTCTTAAAGGCCGTGATAAATATAGCGGATATAAGTCCGAGTCCAAGTCCGAGACCTAAGAACATATAGCCCTGCGACATGGTCTGTTCCCGATCGCCCGAGCCTAAGGTCTGCCCGGTCACAATTGCGCCGGCCTGGCTTACACCCTGTATAACTACAGTGCTCAGCTGCTGGGTGACTGCCGTGATGGCGTTGGCTGCAACGAAGGCACCGCCCAGACGTCCGATGACCATGGATACGGAGTTGCTTCCGAGGGCCAGGATACCGTCACTGATTAGTACAGGTATACAGATACGTATATATTCCTTCTCGAGAATTTTTGTGTCCATAAAGAGGTGTCCGGGCTTAAAGGAGATTCTTTTGTCCTTAAGGAACAGGTAGCCCACGATGCAGACAGCCTCGAAGATTCTTGCAATAAGTGTTCCAAGAGCCGCACCTGCGACCTCCATCCTGGGGGCACCGAAATGTCCGAAGATAAAGGTGTAGTTGGCGCCGAGGTTAACAAAGAATGCTCCTACCGAAACGAGCAGGGGGAGCTTCACCTGTCCGACGCTTCGAAGAACGATTGTGCATACAAGCGATGAGCCTAAGAAGAAATAGGTGATGACCGAATACTTAAAGTAGATTGCGCCCTGCGCGATAATCTCGGGGTCATCCGTGTACATCTTCATCAGAGTGTTCGGAATGCAATAGGTTGCAACTGCGAACAGTGTTGCAAGAATGAGCGTTAAGCGGAGCATGAGGGCAACTGTCATCTTAAGCGCGCGGTCTGCGTTCTCACCCTCTTCGGTGCCGGCCTGCTTCATACCCCAGTAGCGGGATACTAAAACCGAGGCACCCATTCCAAGGCCCATGCAGAATATGTGGTAAATACTGATAAACGAGTTGGCGAGGGATGTCGCCGACAAAGCATTGTCACCCAGAGTACCGACCATAATCGTATCGAGCATGTTGACGCCGATACTGATAAGACTCTGGAGAGCAATCGGAATTGCTATAACGAATACGCGCTTATAAAACGCGGAATCTTTTTTAAATAATTTCACTGTAAATACTCCTGTTCTTATATCTCTAATATACAATAATAGCATATTTGGTAAAACGTTTCATCGGAGTATCTTGCTGAGTTCATGTCAGTATTTGCTGTATTACTTGAATAAAGAGGGCGAAGGATGTATAATCGGACACAACATTTACCAAAGGAGAAAGCACAGGACATGAGTGAGCACAGATTTTTCGGACAGGAGGCAGCCTTAGGCGTAGTTGCAAAAAATAGCAGCTGCACCGGTATTGTCACGCCCGTCGATCTGTATGAGAAGCTCTCTAAGGTATGGTGTGCAGACACCTGCGCGCCACGTCTGCGCGATAATTGGAGCCCCGAGAACATGACCCTCGGCCAGTGCTCAATCACGGCATTTCTGGTACAGGACATCTTCGGCGGCGATGTTTACGCAGTCCCAACAGGGAACGGTCTTCATTGTTACAATAAGGTTAATGACGCAGTATTCGATCTTACGAGTGAGCAGTTCGGCGAGAAAGCCGGTGAGCTGGTCTATGACTGCAAGCTCCTTCAGGACAGAGAGTCTAAGGACCATTTTGCCAAGCCTGAGAAGAGAGCCAGATATGAATTACTGAAAGCTAAACTTGAACGATGACTGCCGTGCGACAGCCATCGTTTTATTATTTGGGCGCATTGAGTAAGCGCCGCCAAATTACGAAAACTAATAGAGAGAGGTACAGATAAATGAAACTTAACAACTTAGTAGGACTCAGATTTAAGGAGAAACCCGCCGATTGTGTAATCGACAGCCACGCACTGTCTATCAGAGGCGGTTACATCAAGTATGTTGCGAACGGAATCTATTCGCTCTATCCGCCCATGAAGCGCATCACCGCGAAGATTGAGAACATCATCAGAGAGGAGATGGATGCTGCAGACTCACAGGAGGTTCTCTTCCCCGTTGTTCTGCCCGGTTCTCTCTGGGAGGAGTCAGGAAGATTCGAGTCAGTGGGCGAGGAGCTCTTAAGATTCAAAGACCGCAACGAGACCTCGATGGTGCTTGGAATGACCCACGAGGAGGCAGCAGTCCAGCTTGTGAGAGAATACGGCAGTACTTACGCCAAGTACCCCTTCTCGATATACCAGATTCAGACAAAGTTCCGTGACGAGGCACGTCCCCGCGCAGGACTTATCCGCGTAAGAGAGTTCACTATGAAGGATGCGTATTCCTTCCACACCTCACAGGAGGATCTGGAGAAGTATTACAACGTGATGGCCAATTCGTATTTCCGCATATTTGAGCGCGCGGGCGTACCTGAGGTCATCAGCGTTAAGTCTGATTCGGGAATGATAGGCGGCAATGTTTCACACGAGTATATGCTGCTCACACCTGCAGGCGAGGATTCAATCGTGCTGTGCGACGAATGCGGCTACAGCGCCAACATGGAGGCAGCAGACTGCATCGTGGACAATTCAGGCTCTGCACCTATGGACGAGCTTAAAAAGATTGAGACTCCCCACATGAAGACCATCGAGGATGTAGTCGGTTTCTTAAGCTCCAAGGTTGAGGAATCCTGCAAGGCAGTAATGTTCCAGGACAACTACACTGACGAGTACATCGTTGTATTCCTTCGCGGTGACTACGAGGTCAACGAGACAAAGCTTACAAACTACTTAAAGAGCAAGGTTCATCCTGCAGAGGTTACCGCTGAGTGCGGTCTGGTCGCAGGCTTCTGCGGACCTTACAACCAGAAGGCTAAGTGCAGAATTATCTACGACAAGTCTCTTGAGGGAATTGAGAATCTCTGCTGCGGTGCCAACGAAGAGAACTACCACTATGTCGGAATGAATATCAAGCGTGATATAGGCGATGTGGAGTACGTGGACGTTGCGAAGATCCGCACCGGCGATATCTGCCCCTGCTGCGGCAAAAAGAGCATCCGCATAAGCAGAGGTATAGAGGTGGGCAATATTTTCCAGCTCGGAACCAAGTATTCTAAGAGCATGAATATGACCTATACTGACGAGGACGGTTCTGTTAAGACTCCCATCATGGGCTGCTACGGCATCGGTGTGGGCAGACTTGCGGCTTCGGTATGTGAGGCAAACCATGACGACCGCGGTCCTATCTGGCCTATTACCATTGCTCCCTGGGAGATACATCTGTGCTGCATGAGACGTGACAACGAGGAGTGCAGAGAACTCTCAGACCGAATCTACCGCGAGCTTGAGAACGATGGCTACGAAGTAATCTATGATGACAGAGATGTGAGCGCGGGCTTTATGTTCGCTGACGCAGACCTTCTCGGTGTTCCGGTGCGAATTACTGTCGGACCCAAGAATCTGGCGAACGGTATGGTCGAGCTTTCGACCCGTGACAAGAGCGTTCAGAAGCTGGTGGCCAAGGAAGATATCCTCGATGAGGCAAGAGCTCTCGTCAAGGAGCTGTACGGCAGAATTAACAGCAGGGTAAGAAGCAGATAAAAATATCTTGCACATCGGGAGAAGTTATGTTACCCTTGTCTCGATGAAACAGAAAGGGCACGCACAGTGTACGGTGTGGACATTTGATTAAGAGATAATTGATTTTAAGAAGCACAAATTTGATACAAGACCTGTATTATCTGCTCTTGGAGCGGTTTATTTGCGTATTCTTAAAACTGACTATCTATTATTCAAAGCCTTTTGGGTTCATCTTTTTTTGTGGGCGGTTTTATAAGTACGCTCAGGTTAAGCCAATCGGTATATATATTTGAATTATGATAAGTCTGTTTTGCATGCGCAAGACAGACTTTTTTATTCTTTGACATGAAAATCACGTCAAAGAACAGACGCTCCGCGAGGATGCACAGGATTCGGTAAGGAAGATGTCGGCTGATGGACGACCCGAATCCGCGCGCAAATCTCGCAAGCGAGTTTTGATACAGGCCGGAACGGAGGCAATATGTTACAGATAAAGAAACTTACAATTACCCACCGCAAGGATCTGCGCGTGATATTAGAAGACTTCAATTTGGTTTTAAACCCCGGTGACAAGGCGGTCATCATAGGGGAGGAGGGCGACGGCAAATCAACACTGATTCAGTGGATATATAATCCTGAGCTCGTTCTAAGCTATGCGGAATGCGAAGGCGAGAGAATTCTTAACAGTGAAAGAATAGGCTTCCTTCATCAGGAGCTTCCTGATGAAGACAAGACCAAGAGCTTGTATGAGTATTTCACTGAGGCACAGCTGTTCTTTGACAAAAACCCCGCAGAGCTTGCAACGCTTGCCGGCAAATTCCATGTGCCGCAGGATTTCTACTACTTAGAGCAGCAGATGGGTTCGCTGTCGGGCGGCGAGAAGATCAAGGCTCAGCTTATGCGTCTGTTCATAGACGAGCCAACGGCACTTCTTTTAGATGAGCCGTCAAATGATATTGATATCGCTACACTCGAGCTGCTTGAGAAGATAATCAATGAGTGGGAAGGAATCGTACTGTTCGTATCCCACGACGAGGTATTGATTGAGCGCACGGCAAACATGGTCGTACATATTGAGCAGATAATGAGAAAGACCAAGAGCCGCTATACGGTTGCCAGATTACCCTACCGAACGTACATCGAGGAGCGTCTGCATAAGTTCGAACTGCAGACAAAGCAGGCACTTATGGACCGGCGCGAGAAGAAGATAAGAGACGAGAAATATATGCGCGTCATGCAGAGCGTAGAATCAGCGCTTGGAAATGTATCGCGACAGGTACCGAGTGTCGGCAAAAATCTTAAGGATAAGATGCATACCGTCAAGGCCATGGGCAAGCGTTTTGAACGCGAGGATGCACAGATGACGCAGATGCCTGAGCAGGAGGAAGCAATCTTCTTCAAGCTTGGCGGTGACAGTTCGGCTATGCCTACCGGTAAGACAGTTGTAGAATTCAAACTTGATAAGCTCTTAACTCCGGATAACATAAGAGAGCTTGCGCATGATATTTACCTGCAGATAAGAGGCCCCAAGAAGGTCTGCATAGTGGGAGAGAACGGTGTCGGCAAAACGACGTTACTCAAAATAATGGCGGATGAAATGCTTGCCAGAGATGACATTCACGCCGAGTACATGCCGCAGAACTACGAGGAGCTGCTCGATATGGAGCAGACACCTGTTGATTTTTTGGATTCATCGGGGGACAAGGAGGAGCGCACAAGAATCAGAACATATCTTGGAGCACTTAAGTATACTGCGGATGAGATGGACCATCCGATACGCGAGCTGTCAGGAGGCCAGAAGGCCAAGGTATTCCTTCTAAAGCTCAGCTTGTCAGATGCGAATGTGCTGATTCTGGACGAGCCCACGAGAAACTTCTCGCCGCTGTCAGGACCTGTAATCAGGCAGATGGTAAGCGAGTTCCCGGGCGCAGTCATCAGCATATCCCACGACCGAAAGTATATTGATGAGGTATGCGATACAGTATACCGGCTGACAAGTGAAGGACTTGTGCCGGTTCAGAAGTGAAGGGACAATGAATAGGCGGGTGGATATATGAAACGATTTGCAGTTATGCTTTACCAGGATTTTTCACTACAGGAGATTACCTGTCTTACTTCAACACTTGCAGTCTGGTTCGGAGTGCAGAGCGGTTATGGAAGGTGATTACTCACCTGTCGAGCTTGTATGGTGTGCACTGCTTGATGAAAAAACCTATAACGAAGTGCTTAAGAAGTACGAGGCGATTCGTGGAGATATTGAGGCGAAGACAGTTGTGGAGGGCGACAGATATATTGTCAGATAAACGCAGATTCTTACGGATATTCCGGGGTTTCATAAGGATCTTGAACGGTATGAGATATTCGAATTCTACCGTAAGGTTAAAGAGGCACTGGGACAGAAGGAATACAGGATTCTGTATCTTCGGTCAGATGACATTGCCTCGAATATCAATCATCGAGCATTTTGAGCATAGACAGAGGCTCGAACTTGGAATATGCGAGGAGCTATTCCAAGACCGTTTAACTGTATTTGAGTCTAAGAAGTATAACGTGTTCGATTAGTAAGCCGTACAGAGCCTGTTAGCAGAAGCTGTAGATTAATGAGTAGCATACTCTGCGCTTTAATGTATCGCCGCCATCTTCAAGGTCGATACCGTTTGATGCTGAGCGGAAAGCTCTCTGAGCGAACTTGGTGTTGCGGATAACTTCGGGAAGGATGGGGAAGGTGTAGTATACAAGTGCATGTGTATAAATTTCTGCTGCGAGCTGACGAATGCTCATGCCGGTAATCTGCTTCTTCTCTGAGATTTCTTCAGCAGCCTTAACACACTCTGACTTCTTGTAGTAGTTAGCCTTCATTTTGAGGTTGAGGAATTTCTTTGATGTATTGTTCATGTTGTATCTCCTTTGTTTTGTGCTTTGTTTTTTGTTCTGAACTCAGTATAGCGGGGATACGTTTTTCAAACCATCGATTCGCCTTACAAATGAGGCCCTTCTTCTTACACTTTTGTAAGAAGTGCATTTATAATACAAAAACAGGGGATATGCCGTATAGGTATATCCCCTGTAGTGTTATCAGATACCTGTGTATCAAAGACCGGATGTTATTATCCGAAGATCCAGTCTAACCAGCCGATAATCTTACCAATTAAAGACTTGGGAAGACTAATCTTAGCGGTTGATACGGTGTTGCTCTCGCTCAGAGCGATTGCGCCTGACTCGTTGTAGGCTTCGAGAACAGCTGTCTCAACGCTTACCTTCTGACCGTCTTTAGCGTTCTTCACTGTGAAATCTACAGTGAGAACTGTGCTTGCTGACTTGATGGCACTGTCTGATGCCCAAGCGTAGCTGATTGCAGCCATGCCTTCGGGAGCATCGTACTTAGTGTTGACGTCAACAAGTCCAAGATAATCATCATCTGAGTACCACTCTGCCTTAAGAACTGAGGGATCGTAGTAGAGAACTACCTTGCCGCTTGTAAGCTTTGAGTTACGATCAAGCTTAACAGATACGGATACCTCATCACGGTAAGAGCTGATACTTGTTTTAAAATAATCGCCGGCGGTCTTGTCCTGTGCTGCCTGTGCAGCAATAGGAGCTGCGAATATGCTGATGCAGAGAACTACTGCCAGCACGGTCCATAATTTCTTAAGTTTCATTAGAACCACCACCTCCAGAATCCATAATTCTTGTTATCAAACGAGTTATCAGATGATGACTCGTTTGATTCTTCTTCAGCGGGAGCAGACTCCTCATCAGGTGCCTCTTCCTCAGCTGT
>X415_White_Rhinoceros__coassemble_84_pt1 | contig 28957 bp, 25 predicted proteins | sample X415_White_Rhinoceros__metabat2_high_PE_001 | metagenome-assembled genome bin X415_White_Rhinoceros | reverse complement strand
CTGCTTCTCGCAGGTGTGTACGTCGCAGAGAGCTTATGCGATCTGGCCAAGATGATACTCATGAACAACGTGGTATCCCGCCATTTCACATGTGCCCTCAGAATTAATATCAGCGACAAAATCCGCAAGCTCCCGATAAGCTTTGTGGATTCAACTCCTAACGGCGAGATTATTTCCCGCATGACGGACGATGTTTCAGTTGTCGGCAACACCGTGCACAGCTTCTTAAATACCCTCATCAACGGATTTTTAAAGCTGATTTTTGTATCGGTGGTTCTCATCCGGATGAACTGGGTCATGGCAATATGCATCATCGTTTTCGTTCCGCTGTCGCTTTTTATTACCTCGAAGATATCGAACCTCGGCAGGAAATACCACCATGCCCAGCGTGACGCCAACGGCAAGGCTTACTCCGTTATGGAGGAATGCTTCTCCGGTTTTGATACCGTGAAGGCTTTCTCGCTTGAGGATTACAAGAACAGGCAGTTTGCGCAGTATATTGACGAGAAATGCGTCGCAGGCTATAAGAGCGGCGTGCTCTCAGGTATTGTGTCACCCATTATTGTTCTGACCAACAATATCGCCTATATCATTGTATGCCTTCTTGGCGGCTATCTGGCTCTTAAGGGCACTTTATCCGTCGGCGTTATCGTTGCCTTCATTCTGTATGCGAAGCAGTTTGCAGGCCCCCTGGAGGCCATTGCGGAGGGCTTCAGCTCCGTTCAGCGTACAATAGCTGCTGCCTCGAGAGTTTATTCACTTCTCGATGAGCCTGAGATGGAGGTTACTACAGAAAGACCCGAGATTAAAGAAGACAGGGTTGAGTTCAAGAACGTGGATTTCTCCTACGTTCCTGACAAGCCCCTGATAGAGAATATGACAGCCTGGGCCAAGCCCGGTCAGAAGATAGCTATCGTCGGCCCCACCGGCGGCGGCAAGACCACGATTGTTAACCTGCTGATGCGCTTCTATGACGTTACCGGCGGCGCTATTCTTATCGGCGGTCAGGACATCAGCAAGATGGACCGCTCATACCTTAGAAGTAAGTTCGGAATGGTTCTTCAGGACACTTGGCTGTTCTCAGGCACTATTTACGACAACATCGCCTACGGTAAGGACGGGGCTACCGAAGAAGAGGTTTATAAGGCTGCCAAATGCGCGCATATTGACCGCTTCATCCGCTCTCTTCCCGACGGCTATCAGACCGTCATCAACGAAGACAGCACCAACATAAGCGGCGGTCAGAAGCAGCTTCTTACGATTGCCAGAGCATATCTGTCCAACCGTCCGATGCTGATTCTCGACGAGGCTACCTCCAATGTCGACACCCGTACCGAGATTCTGATCCAGCGAACCATGGATGAGCTGATGAAGGGCCGCACGAGCTTCGTTATCGCTCACCGACTGTCGACTATCGTCGACGCCGACGCAATCCTCGTTGTCCGCGACGGTCACATTGTCGAGCAGGGCAACCACGAGGAGCTGATGGCCAAGAACGGCTTCTACTCCGAAATCTACAACTCTCAATACGCCTTGGTTAAGAGCTGAGGTACAAATTACAAATTAGGGACGTAGTCAAATTACTCCAAAATTACAAATTGGGGACACAGTCAACATTTCTTCCTGTAGCAATATACCGGTGAGTGGCTCGACTGTGTCCCTTTTTTGTATAAATTGAGTAATTTGACTACGTCCCTAATTTGCATATATAATAAATTCGTAAGGTTTAGTAAGTACCAAGCTGTTTTGGTACACCTGCGTATATAGGAGGGAGTTATGAGTAAAGATTTTCAGAATTATTGCGAACAGTACGTTGCTAACAAGAACCTGCTGACCAAGAATTTTGCGTGGAGCAGGGACATGATCAATATGTCTGCCGCTCTTGTTCTGTCGGACAAGAACGTTAGCATTGATGAGGAAGCAGCAAAAACCTGCGAGAAGATTATTAAGGAGAACAAGGGCGCACTGTCCGAGTTCCGCGATCACGTTAAAGTGCCTCTGATCTGCAAGATGCTTGCAAGCGGGAATCCCGAGGAGTATTTCCGAAAGGTTGACGCCGTATATCAGATTCTCAATGCCAAGAAGCTGTTTGGCAACGAATACAAAATTATGGCAGCAATGACTATCTGCGATCATGTTGATGAAAGCGACTATGATAAGTACATTGACAGAACCAACGAAATCTACAGCCGCATGAAAGAAGAGCATCCTGTTCTTACTTCACACGAGGACGTTCCTTTCGCAGCTGTGCTTGCTACATCGGACTTAGATGTCGACAAAATTATCAGCGACATGGAAGCCTGCTATAATGTCCTCAAGAAGGAATTCTCAAGCAAGGATGCCGTACAGTCAATCTGCGAGATTCTCGCTCTCAGCGACAAGTCCTCTGCAGATAAGTGTTCCAAGGTTCTTGACCTTAAGGATGCCCTGAAGAAGGCCGGCCGCAAGTTCGGTACAGGCTACGAGCTCGCCACACTCGGCACTCTTGCAATATCCGATATTTCCGTGAACGAAGCTGTTGAGCTGATTGCTCAGGCTGACGATTATCTGAAGACACAGAAGGGCTTTGGCAACTTCAACCTCGGCCGCAAGAACAGACGCATGTTTGCCACAGAGCTTGCTGTTAATTTCTTAAGCCCCGAAGGCCAGGGTACCGATGTTGTAATCAGCAGCTCCATTGCCATTACCGTCGCTATGGAAGTTTGTCTGGTTGTCTGCATCGCCTGCAGCGTAGCTGCAAGCTCACACTAACCTACAAATTAGGGACGTAGTCAAATTACTCCAAAATAACAAATTAGGGACACAGTCAACATCTCTTCCTGTGGCGATACGCAGGTGAGAAGCTCGACTGTGTCCCTTTTTTGTAGATATTAAGTAATTTGACTACGTCCCTAATTTGTACCTAATTGTATCAGCTCATCTTGCCGATTCTTCTTACGTGGTTTGCGCCGTTAGAGAATTCTGTCTCGAGGAAGGTATCCACAATCTGGAGTGCCAGGCCCTCGCCTACGACTCTTGCGCCCATGGCAAGAATGTTCGCATCGTTGTGCTCACGTGTTGCCTTCGCGCGGAAACAGTCGCCGCACACTGCTGCTCTGATTTCTCTATGTCTGTTGGCTGCTATCGAGATTCCGATACCTGTGCCGCAGATAAGAATTCCTCTCTCTGCCTCGCCGCCGATGATTGCCTGTGAAACTGCCTCTGCGAAATCAGGGTAGTCACAGGAAGCCTCGCTGTAGGTTCCGTAATCCTTGTACTCAATTCCTTTCTCTGCAAGATGCTTCATTACTGCCTGCTTGAGGCCGTATCCTGCATGATCGCTTCCGATTGCTAACATTTTGTTCTCCCTTCGATTCATCATATTGATAAATCCCAATACATTTGTTTCTTGTAATCCTCAGACCTTCTCGATATTATAACCTGCCGCCTTAACAAGACGGTTCATAATCGCAGCACCCAGATTGCTGTCCGTGAAGCACTCGCCGAAAATAAAAGCCGTGCCGTCCGTATCGAACTTGCGGAGCGTGTCGAACAGGTTTCTTGCAACGCTGTCCTCGTCCTCACGTGAGCCGACTACCTCAATTGAGAGATTGCCCGCGTAATCGCTGTAATTCTTGGCCTCCGTAACAGGAACCTGAACAAAGCGTCCGTAGGAATCGCGCTCCCATTTCATATCGGTTCTCAGGTTATTCTGCGCATCGCTTCTCTTAGCGTACTGACCAAGGCTTACTTTGTAAATGCCCTCGTATTCCTCGCTGGTCATAATGCCGACCTTGTAGCCCTGCTCGAGCTTGGCGCCTGCTGCCTCGCATACCGCCTTAATGACATTCATTGCTTCGCCTTCGTATATCGTAAGATCTCCCTTGGGAGCGTAGTGTTTATACTTCATACCGGGTGCCCTCGCTACTATATTGTCACTATGTTCATGGGTTACTATTGCTTTGTCGTAAATAACGTCCGGAATAATCTTTTGAGCATCTCAATTGTGATATATCCGGGTCTCAGAATCTGCACCGGCCTGCAGGTCAAGTCTACAATTGTAGACTCAAGTCCTATATCCGACGAGCCTCCGTCGATTATCATCTCTATCTTGCCGTTCAGATCCTCTATTACATGCTCAGCCTTCGTCGTGCTCGGTCTTCCCGAAGCGTTGGCAGAAGGCGCTGCAATCGGGATTCCTGACTGCTCGATAAGCTTCTTGGCTATCGGATGTGACGGCATTCTGATTGCTACCGTATCGAGGCCTCCTGTGGTCTCCTTCGGAATGCAGTCAGCCTTCTTCATAATCATCGTGAGCGGTCCCGGCCAGAACTCCTTGGCCAGCTCATATGCCGTCTGCGGAACATCCTTGCACAGCTTCTTCAGTTCCTCGACATCCGCGATATGTACAATCAGCGGATTATCGGAGGGTCTGCCCTTCGCTGCATATATTCTCTTTGATGCCGTCGGATCAAACGCGTCGCCGCCGAGTCCGTACACTGTCTCAGTCGGGAATGCGACCAGTTTGCCTTCCTTCAGAAGCTTCGCTGCCTCTGCGAAGTCTTCATCGGTCATGTTCCGTGCATCAATCTTTTTGATAATTGTCTCCATATATATTTCATCTCCTTAGGTTTTATCCAAAGAAATTATCTCAAGACATAATACTACAATTAAATTATATACCCATAACGCCTTTTTGTTAAGAACCTGTGGTAAATCAATCCCGATTTCCCTATAATTATTATAGAAGCGTTTGACAAAGTCGTATACTTGTATTATTGTATACAATATAGTTTTAGTACAGTCGGCGCTTTATTTTTATGCGCAAATACAGGTCTTGTGCCGCTTGGTTCGGCACGGAATGGAGATTATCATGCATCAGAGCGTATTATCACTAAACCCTAACACACATTTGCTGGAACAGGATCCCTACGCATATCAGCTTCAGGATATTCCGGATCCCGAACTGTTCCGTGAGATTTACCCTTATTCAGAGGTACCCAAGATTGCGTTTAACTACCGCAAGGTTCCCGCTGACATGCCCGAGGATATCTTTATAACAGATACCTCCTTCCGCGACGGCCAGCAGTCAAGAACGCCTTATACCACTGAGCAGATGGTCAATATATACAAGATGCTCCACCGCCTTGGCGGACCTAACGGAATGATCCGTCAGACCGAGTTCTTCGTGTACTCCAAGAAGGACCGCGACGCATTGCAGCAGTGCATGGAATTAGGCTATAAGTTCCCCGAGATTACAACCTGGATTCGCGCTTCGAAGCAGGACTTCGAGCTTGCCAAGGACCTCGGAATCAAGGAGACCGGCGTTCTGGTATCCTGCTCTGACTACCATATTTTCAACAAGATGGGGCTCTCCCGTAAGCAGGCCCTCGACAAATACATGGGCATCGTCAAGGAGTGCATCGAGGCCGGACTTCGTCCCCGCTGCCACTTCGAGGACATTACACGTGCCGATTTCTACGGCTTCGTAATTCCTTTCGCAACTGAGCTCCGCAAGCTCTCTGACGAGTCGGGCGTTCCTATCAAGATTCGTGCCTGCGACACCATGGGCTACGGAATTCCTTATCCCGGAGTTTCACTGCCCCGTTCCGTTTCAGGTATTATCTACGGTCTTAAGCACTACGCAGGCTTCCCCAGCGACATGCTTGAGTGGCACGGCCACAATGATTTCTACAAGGGTGTCGTTAACGCTTCTACCGCGTGGATGTATGGCTGCGGCGGTGTCAACTGCTCACTCTTAGGCATCGGCGAGCGTACCGGCAATGTTCCCGTTGAGGCTATGGTTATGGAATACGCTTCACTGCGCGGACATTTCAACGGCATGGACCCTCACGTTATCACAGAGTTAGCGGACTACATCGTCAACGAGACAGGCTACGACCTGCCTCCCATGACTCCTTTCGTAGGACGTAACTTCAACCTCACCCGCGCAGGTATCCACGCTGACGGACTCCTTAAGGATGAGGAGATATACAATATTTTCGACACTGAGAAGATCCTCGGCCGCCCTGCAGCTGTATCGGTTACAAATACTTCCGGTCTTGCAGGTATTGCATGTTGGATCAACAGACGCTATAATCTTAGCTTTGACAAGGCTATCAGCAAAAAGCACCCCGTGTGTGAGAAGATTAAGGCATGGGTCGACAACGAGTACAACGAAGGCCGCATCACTCTTATTTCCGACGATGAGATGCAGGCTCAGGTCAACCTCTACCGCGACGAGCTGATTGCTTCGGGCATTGAAATCAAGTGATTTAATCCTTCAGGATTACATACAGAAACGGAGACCATATGGAACAACTTCTTCCCGGAAAAGAATCCGGTTCGCTTCGCTCACGTGTTTTCGCAACTCTTGAGCAGGCTATTATCAACGGTGAATATCAGGCAGGCGACACACTGAACGAGCTGAAGCTCTCTCAGGTTCTGGGCGTCAGCCGCACCCCTATCCGCGAGGCACTCATGCAGTTAAGCCTTGAGGGTCTTGTCGAGATTACCCAGAATAAGGGCGCCGTTGTTGTCGGAATATCCCTGCAGGATATCGAAGACATCTATGCCATCAGACTTCATCTCGAGGGCTTCGCCGCAGAGCTCGCTACCAAGAACATGAGCGATGAAGATATCGCCATGCTCGAGGAGACAGTTGACCTTCAGGAGTTCTACGGTTCCAAGGATGACACCGAGCAGATCCGTAAGCTCGATGCGACCTTCCACAACGCTATCTATGAGGCTACCGGCAACCGCTCGCTGTGCTCGCTCCTTACGAGCTTCCACAACCAGATTCAGCGCGGCCGCGGTCTCTCCCTTAAGGTGTCCGGACGTTCAGACAAGTCCATTGAGGAGCACCACAAAATCAAGGATGCCATCAAGGCGCGAGACGCCGCTCTTGCCAACAAACTCATGACAGAGCACATAGCCAACGCACTTAACAACTTCCGCGCAGAGGTTGAAGCCAAGAACTGAATATAAAAGAAAGAGCCGGCCCGAAGGCCGGTTCTTTCTCTTAAGGAATGATTTATGAAGAATAGACTCTAGTCAAAAATTAAAATATTTCTCCGCGTTATTGTAGGAGATATTCTGAACCATCTCACCCAGAACCTCTTCGTCCCACGGATACTCGCCGTTCTCAACGTAACCTGCAATCAGATTGCACATGATGCGGCGGAAATACTCGTGGCGGGGATAAGATAAGAAACTGCGCGAATCCGTAAGCATTCCGATGAAATTGCCCAAGACACCCTCGTTCGCAAGAGATCTCATCTGCGCTTCCATTCCATCTCTGTTATCGTTGAACCACCAAGCCGAACCATGCTGAATTTTGCCTACAGCTGTAGAATCTTGGAAGCATCCCATGATTGTCTCAATCGAGGTATTGTCGTTCGGATCAAGACTGTAGATAATTGTCTTGGGAAGCTTGTCTTCCATAGCAAGCATATTGAGGAAATCAGCAAGCTCAGGGCCCGTAGCACCGGGCATAATGCAGTCATAGCCTGTATCAGGTCCGATTGTGTCAAACATCTTTTTATTGTTGTTGCGCTTGCAGCCATAGTGGAGCTGCATGGTCCAGCCAAGTCTTACGTACTCACCTGCCATGTATGCAAGGATGTAGGTCTTATACTTAGCTATCTCCTCAGCCGTTACTGCCTCGCCTGCGTACGCCTTCTTGAAGGCTGCGTTAGCTTCCTCGAGTGAGGTCTCAACACAGGGCACATACTCAAGTCCGTGGTCTGCGAGCTTGCAGCCATGTTCTGCAAAGAACTCCATGCGCTTGGTGATTGCCTTCTTCACGCAGTTGATGCACATTATGTTCTGGTCTGCCGCCTTGCCAAGCTTATCGATATACTCCTTAAAATCAGGCTTCTCGATATTAACTGCCCTGTCAGGACGCCATGCAGGCAGAACTCTGATATCAAAGGACTTATCAGCAGCCAGCTTCTCGTGGTATTCAAGTGTATCGATAGGGTCGTCGGTAGTGCAGACAAGCTTCACATTGCTCATCTTCATTATTCCGCGCGCACTGAATTCCTTAGTGGCAAGCTTCCCGTTGCACAGCTTCCACACTTCCTCAGCACTCTTGCGGCTCAATGCGCCCTCATAGCCGAAGTATCTTCTAAGCTCAAGATGGCTCCACTGATATACGGGGTTGCCGATGCATTTCTCAAGGGTCTCAGCGAATTTAAAGAACTTCTCCTTAGCAGGAGCATCACCTGTAATGTACTTCTCCTCAACGCCGTTCGCGCGCATCAGACGCCATTTGTAATGGTCTCCGCCAAGCCATATCTCTGTTATATTTTCAAAACGTCTGTCGTCCCATATCTCCTTAGGACTTAAGTGGCAGTGATAATCCATAATAGGCATCTTGGCCGCATAGTTATGGTACAGTACCTTCGCCGTCTCACTGTTCAAAATAAAATCCTTATCCATGAACTGCTTCATAAACGTCTTACTCCTTATCTGTTTAGCTGTATTCACCGATTTCAAAAGCCGTTATCTCTGAACACGTCCGCTTCCGTCACCGCCGGCAAGCTTCTTGACCTCGTCAACGCTTACCATGTTGAAATCGCCCTCAATGCTGTGCTTTAAGCAGCTTGCAGCAACCGCGAACTCAATAGCATCCTTAGTGCTGTAGTCATTTAAGCAGCTGTAAATAAGGCCTGCGCCGAAGGAATCTCCGCCGCCCACACGGTCGACGATGTGCACTGCGTACTCCTTGCTGAATGCGAACTCGCTGCCGTCATAGAGCATACCTGCCCAGTTGTTGTCGTTGGCAGAAATAGAGCTTCTGAATGTAATTGCAACCTTCTTGAAGCCAAAGCGGTCAGCGAGCTGCTTGGCAACATCCTTGTAGCCCTCGTGGTTGACCTTGCCTGTGGTAACATCAGTGTTGGCTGCCTTGATTCCGAATACGTCGTCAGCATCCTGCTCGTTGGCGATGCAGACATCGACGTACTTCATAAGCTCGCCCATTACCTGTCCTGCCTTCTCCTTGCTCCAGAGCTTAGCTCTGTAGTTTAAGTCACAGCTTACGGTCACGCCCTTGGCCTTGGCAGCCTTAACTGCAGCGAGACAGATTGCCGCGCAGCTGTCTGAGAGTGCAGGGGTAATTCCTGTGAAATGGAACCAGTCTGTTCCCTCAAAAATATCGTCCCAGTCAAAATCCTCGGGCACCGCGGTCGCAATTGAAGAACCTGCGCGGTCATAGATGACCTTGGAAGGTCTCTGGCTTGCGCCCTTCTCGAGGAAATAAATACCTACTCTGTCGCCGCCGCGAACGATGTCATCGACATCAACGCCGAACTTGCGAAGTGAATTGATACCTGCCTGACCGATCTCATGCTTGGGAAGCTTGGTCACGAATGCGGCATCAACACCGAAATTAGCCAGAGAAACTGCTACATTGGCCTCACCACCGCCGTAGGTTGCGCCGTACTTCTCTGCCTGAACAAATCTGTAATAGCCCTCAGGGGCCAGTCTCAACATAATCTCACCGAATGTTACTACTCTCTTCATTTCTTTATCTCCTTTCAATTACGAGGCTAACGCGACTGATGCAGCCACTCCCGATAACACCTCGCGACTATTTCTGTACAAGGTGAACGGCGAAGCCGCCCAGCTCCTCATTCAGGTATACAGCCTTCAGGTTACCCTTCTCATCGTACTTGGCTGAATCCATATTAAACTGCGCGCCGCGCTTCTCAAGATGATACATTGCGCGGTAAATATTATTTGTCTTAATTGCAATATGTCCCATTTGGCCGAGGTACTTGGACTTCATGATTTCAACGCCACTGCCTGCGAAGATTGAGCTGTTGCCGTCCTTGCGTGCGAATCCGAAGTACTGAGCATACTTGTCTGCAGTGTTGCCGGCTTCTACGTCGCTGTCCATATTGACACCTACATGTCCTACCTCAAAGCCGAGGATTGTCTCAACTGCCTCGCGGGTAAGTCTTGTGATCTCTTCGAAATTGCCTGCTGCGACGAGCTTCTTGTCAACCATCCAGCTTCCGCCGCATGCGACTACCTTATTGAAGTTCAGGTAGTTGTTAATATTGCCTGCGTTGATTCCGCCTGTGGGCATGAATTTAATGGCGCCGTAAGGTGCGCTCATGGCTTTGATCATGGCGATACCGCCTGCTGCCTCTGCGGGGAAGAACTTAACAACCTCAAGTCCGAACTCTAACGCCATCTCTATATCACTGGGATTTGAGCATCCGGGAACAACAGGAATATTCTTCTCAACACAGTAGCCTACAACCTTGGGATTGAAGCCGGGGCTTACGATAAACTTGGCTCCTGCTGCGACTGCGCGGTCAACCTGCTCGGTGGTAAGAACTGTTCCCGCTCCCGTGAGCATATCGGGCAGCTCCTTTGTGAGGGTTCTTATTGACTCCTCAGCTGCCGCTGTTCTGAAGGTAACCTCTGCACAGGGGATTCCGCCTGCCATAAGAGCACGCCCTAAAGGAAGCGCATCCGCTGCATTATCTAAGGCAACTACAGGAACAATTCCGATATTGCCCAATGTTTTTAAAATGTCATTCATAAGTACATCTCCTTTGTTTCACAATATGAAACCATGTTTTGTTTTATGATACTCAAATTATAGACCGCTATTTTAAAAAAGTCAATGAAACCTTGTGTTTTATAAGTTGTTCTGATACAATTTAATTAGTTTCACAATGTGGAATTATTCAAGGAACAGGTATTTCTATATGGACAACACAACTACTAATCCGATTCAGTCAGCAGACCGAATCTTCGCCATTTTGGAGGCACTTGCCGACCAGGGCTCAATGAGAATCATAGATCTCTCTGAGCAGCTCGGGCTTCACAAGAGCACCGTTCACAGACTTTTGGCCTCCCTTATAAGCATGGGCTACGTTACTCAGAACGAGCAGTCAGGCGCTTACCGCCTTACCTATAAGCTCGTCGAGATGTCCGGCAAGATTCTCAAGAACACGGATATTCTCTCATTAGTCCGTCCATATGCCGAGAAGCTCAGCTCCGCATGTGATGAAACCGTTCATTTCGTAAAAAAAACAGGCAACTGTGTTTTATATCTCGAGAAGCTCGAATCCCAGTCTGTTAAGGCACGTTCGTTCAGACTGTCTTCGCAGGTAGGTCTCACAAGACCTATGTACTGTTCCGCAGTAGGCAAGGCTATACTTGCTTATTTACCCGAGGAAGAGGTCGACGCCATCTGGAATTCATCGGCTATCGAGCGCAAGACCGAATTCACCGTAACATCGCTTACGGCACTTAAGAAGGAGCTTAAGGCAGTCAGGGAGAACGGCTACGCCCTCGACAACGAGGAGAATGAGCTCGGCATCCGCTGTATCGCCGTTCCTGTTTTCGATTATCACGATACACCCGAGTACGCTCTGAGTGTATCTACTTTAAAGAGCAGAATGCCGGACGAGAGGCTTAAGGACCTGTCGCAGCAGCTCTTACAGACCGCAGAAGATATGTCAAAAGTATTGGGGAACAAATAGGAGGGGTTTATGGACATTAAACGTATTGGAATCAATGAAGCCAAGCCTGGTATGCTGGTCGCTGAGAACGTCTATAATACCGTGAATCAGCTGATTGTACCCTGAGACGCTGTCCTTACGGATAAGGCAATCGCCAGAATGCGTTTCCATTCCATTCTGAGCCTTCGCGTTTTTGAGGCTGAGGTAGTCGATATCGACGATATTTCCTTCCTTGCTCCCAAGAAGGAGGAGCGCTCATATTTTGAGAAGCTCCGCGAGACCGAGGAATTCACCGCTTACGATAACGGTTTTAAGGATATTGTTTCAATAATGGAACAGGAACTCACCAAGCTTGTTAACGGAGGCGATGCCGATACCGCCATGCTCGTTAAAGAGGTGCGCAAGCTTCACGGTTCATGCCGTAACGGTATCCAGCTGTTTGACCTGCTCCACTGCATGCGCAGCTACGATGACATCACCTATGCGCATTCTCTTAATGTTGCGCTTATCTGCGCTGTTGAGGGAACCTGGCTGGGTCTTAGCGATACCGATATTGACCTGCTCATTCAGTGCGGTCTGTACCACGATGTCGGCAAGCTGTTGATTCCCAAAGAGATTCTTAACAAGCCCTCTTCGCTTACCAGCGAGGAGTTCAAGACCGTCAAGTCACACGCAATGCAGGGCTACAACATGCTCCACGACAAGTCTCTCGACACGAGAGTCAAGATGTGTGCCATGATGCACCACGAGCGCTGCGACGGAAGCGGATATCCTCTTGGAATCAAGTCTGACCAGATTGAAGCTTTCGCCAAGATACTTATGATTGCCGATGTTTACGAGGCCATGACCAGTCCCCGCGCATACCGTAAGCCCAGGTGTCCTTTCGATGTTATTAAGATTTTCGAATCCGAGGGTCTTGCGCAGTATGATCCCAAGTATCTGCTCACCTTCATGGAGAACATCACGCAGTCCTACCTCGGCACCAAGGTCCGCTTAAGCGACGGCACAGTCGGAACCATTATTTACATCAACAAGCTCGCTTACTCACGTCCGATGATTCAGGTCAACGACAGCGACTACATTGATTTGTCAAAGCGCACCGATCTCAGTATCGCTGCAATGCTGTAAGTTAATATTTACCAATAAAAAAGAACAGCTCTTAGGGCTGTTCTTTTCTTTTCATAATCACATATTTGTTCATGAAGAACATTATCAGCGAATCCCCTGCACAGTAGATTAACTGTGATAAGGTTCCGCACAGCTGATACAGGGCAGGCTTTAAGGCGCTCTCTGTTGAGAAATCTAACTCATCATAGCCGCCGCCGAAGAGTATGTACAGCTTGTTCTGGAGCGGTGTTCCGATTATTGTCTCGATAATCAGAAGCACAACGCATACGGAAATATATATCAGCAGGCTTTTTGCCGCGCTGTTGTTGGCCTTAAAAGTCTTTTTGCGGTTCAGCACGAAGGATATCGCTTTGGCAACGATATTTGATAAAAGGAATGCCAGAAACGAACCTAACGCCTGCTCCGGGAAGGGCCATATCTCAAGCATATAATCCAGATTCTGTAAGGAGATATCACATACAAATCTCACTAACAGTTCCGCAACCAGTGCGAAGAATCCGAATCCCATGAAGTATACTACTTCACGCTTGGTCCTATGCTTATCAAGATAATCTCGAATCTTCTGAAAACTCATTATCAACCAACCTTAAGCTTAAATTTCTGAATTGCCTTGGTGTCGTTCTCGTCCACCTTCTCAATGGCTGCGCCTAATGCCTTGAGTTTAAGCTCAAAGTGCTCGTAGCCACGCTCGATGTACTCGACCTGCTCGACAATTGTGAAGCCCTCTGCAACCATACCTGCGATAACAAGTGCTGCGCCTGCACGAAGGTCAGGTGAGCATACGATTGCTCCGGTAAGCTTATCCACTCCGTTGATGATTGCTGTATTGCCCTCGACCTTGATGCTTGCGCCCATCTTGGACAGCTCATCAACATACTTGAAGCGGTTATCGAAAATACTCTCTGTTACAATGCTTGTGCCATCGGCTAATGCAAGTGCGGTGGTCATCTGAGGCTGCATATCTGTAGGGAAGCCGGGATATTCAAGAGTCTTAAGCTGTGTTGCTCCAAGTCTCTTGTTGGCAACAACTCTTACGGAGTCATCGCTCTCCATAACCTCAACGCCTACCTCGGTAAGCTTGGCTGTAATAGCCTCGAGATGCTTGGGGATAACACTCTTGATGGTAACATCGCCCTTTGTGGCTGCTGCTGCCAGCATAAATGTTCCTGCCTCTATCTGATCGGGGATGATTGAGTAGGTGCTTCCATGAAGTCTCTCAACACCCTTGATTCTGATTACGTCTGTACCTGCACCCTTGATGTTAGCGCCCATGCTGTTCAAGAAGTTAGCCACATCAACGATGTGAGGCTCCTTAGCACAGTTCTCCATAACGGTCTGGCCCTCTGCCAAAGTGGCAGCCAGCATTACGTTGATGGTCGCGCCGACTGAAACGCGGTCAAAGAATATTCTGTTGCCCTTAAGTGCTGTGGTAGTTGCGTTGACAAGACCGAAGCTGATATCGACATCAGCTCCGAGCGCTCTGAAGCCCTTGATATGCTGCTCTATCGGACGTGAGCCGATATTACATCCGCCGGGAAGCGGAACCTGAGCCTGGCGACATTTGCCAAGAAGTGCTCCGATCATATAGTATGAGCCACGCATCTTGTGCATGCTCTCATTGTCAACTGTTGTAGAATTTATGCAACCGATAATCTTAACTGAATGTCTGTCAGGTCTTTCTACGATTGCTCCTATTTCTGCTATTGCGTCAAGTAAAACATTAATATCCCATACGTCGGGAAGGTTCTCAATAAGAACCGGTTCGTCTGTCATGACTGCAGCAGCAATGATGCCAAGAGCCGCATTCTTGGCGCCGTTGATTACGACTTCACCGGCAAGAGGCTTGCCCCCCTTAATCACATACTGTTCCATTATCCACCTCTAAAAACATTTTTATCGAAAGCAGGATTCAAAAAACCTGCGAGGTAATCCCCAAAAAAAACATCATAAACTCTCGACAGAACAAAACATGTCATTAATATGTAAACTGTGTCAAATTTATGGTTAGTAATATTATAACACAATAGTAGAAAATGTAAACCCGCACAAATGTTTATTTTACTTTTGCGGATTTATCGTATATAATATGCTTTAAGCATTATTAAATAAGAGGTGACTGTATGCCCAATTATCTTGAAATTAATTCAGTAACGGGAAGCGATTCAAGGCTCGTTAAGCAGGACCTTAAGTTTAGGACCGGCAAGTTCGTCTGGCGAGTAGTCTTCAACGTAGCCCTCAATCCTGCTACTGTTAACAACCAAAACCTTATGGTCTTCAATTCACAGAACAAACCCGTCGAAACGAAGATCTCCTATAACGCCGATCTCAAGGCTATCGAGATTGAACCCAATGAAGCTTATTCACAGGGCGAGACCTACACCCTGCGCGTTACCAAGCAGGTTGAATCAAAGGGAGGCCAGAAACTCAAAGAGCAGATTGACCTCGCATTTACAGTTTGATTTCCTTGTAACAAAACAAACCGGACAGAATCCTCTGCCCGGTTTTCTTTATGCTGTTATGTGGCTTTTATGTTATATACTGTGCCTTAAGCCTTGGCTTTCTTCACGTCGTCCACGGTAATCACGTTCTCGTGTTCATCACTTCTGATGGCGAAATTGTCGCTTATAAGCTTCTTGGCCTTTCTCGTTTCAACGACATCAATGATTGCCCTGATGTAAGTGTCTGCCGCTCTGATACCGCCGTCGCGGTTGATCTTCTGAATGACCTTGAGCTCCTTGAGAACCTCATCGTAAGCTTCCTGACATATGCTAAGTCCGTTGTCATTCATATGAACAAACAGCATGTCGATGAAATCTTCAAGGTCAAAGGCGGGCATATGCACTCTCTGAGGGAACATACTGTTGAGCTCTCGGTTGTCTCTGAACAGCCTGTTAATCTCAGTTCTTCCGTCAGTAAGAATAACTGCGGTCTTGCCTGCAAGGCTCTCATTGACCTTCATGAGCTTGTCAACTGCTGACGCCGTAATCCTGCCTGCGCTCTTGATTGTAAGGCAGCATCCAGCAAGTCTCTCGTCCTTCTCATTGATTCTCATGGTATTGAACTTCTCACAGTCAACACAGGCTACCTGCTTGCCTGTTAAGAATCCGCTCTGGAACAATATCTTTGTAATACCTCTTATGATTACCTTGATTCCGCTGTTGTAATCGCCGGTAATCGCAAGGCACTTGTTCTTAATCTGGGTGTTGAGCATTATCTCAAGCACTTTGATAAGCTGCTGACGCACATCTGCCTGATATGCGAAATATCCGAAGTAATCCTCGAGAGTAGCATTCTCATTACTTAAGAATTTAGCAAGTAAGGAATCCTCTGCAATAACTGCATCCTTAACGCCCTTGAACTCGTGCTCCACAAGCTGCATCTCGCCGATAGGTACTTCTATTTCTTCTGCCTTCTTAGGAAGGTCGTCCTCAGTTACCATATTGACTGCACTTGCAAGTGCACTCTCGCCCTCAGCCAAAAGCTTCATGATAAGAGCTTCTTCGCCCTCTGCCTCAAGCTGCTCTGCTGCCTCGATGGTAGCAGGCATTACTTCGTCTGCAGCTTCTGCCGTTTCTATTGTCTCGGATTTGCTCTCAGGAATAAGCTCAGCTTCGCTCTCGGTCTCGTGCTCAAAGCTTGTCTTAGTTTCATCCTCAGGCTCTGTCTCAGACACTGCCTCGGCTTCTTCTTCAGACACTGTCTCTACTTCGTCTTCGGGAGTCACTTCGATTTCTTCCATGTCCTCGTCTCTGACAAAAGCAGAAGTCTCGCCGATTTCAGGCTCTATTTCATTAAAGCCTTCGTCTGTATCGCCAGCCTCTTCCTGAGGAGCAGCGTCCGTAGCGACCTTAACGTCGCTGTCATCCTCGCCCTCCAAAGACGCGGTAATTTCGAAGACCTCTTCGCCATGCGCATCGATGTCCTCTTCAACTTCAGCCTCGCGCTCCTCTGTCTCAGAACGATTCTCTTCCAAAGCTTCCTCAGAAACTGCCTGAGAATCCTCTGAATAAGAAGCTGCGCTCTCGGCCTCTTCCTCAAAGACTCTGTCCTTCTTCTGTATGTTCAGCGCGCCGGTCGTATAATACTCACGAAGCGCTCTCGCACGGTCGACGTACTCGCCGTCACCGAACCATATCTCAATATCATTGCACTCCGCAATGCACTTATCCTTCTCGCCGGCCTTGTGGTACAGCTTCGCAAGCTCGTAAGCCCACGACTCTATATATTCAACCTTTTTGAGCTTCTCAAGGTCACTTATGAGGACCTCTATGCTCTTGCCCTTAAGCTTATCGATGTTGTAGCGGAAAATATAGTTATAGAAATCGTTCGGGGCCATCTCCCTGAATTCATGGAAGAACCGTTCTGCCGCCTCGACCTTTTTGACCCTGATTGACAGGTTGACGAGCTGCATCAGAATTGAACGCGTCTTCTTTCTTGAGTAGAGCTCCATAAGACAATCCGAGCCCCTCTTTAACTTGCCGTTCTCAAGATACAAATCCGCAAGAATACCTAAATCCGAATTATTCTTCACCTTGGTCGGATTAATCTCATCCGCGATTCTCAATGCATTCTCCATCTTGCCCGCGCGGATGCTCTCTTTCATCTGCTCAATACGAACGAAATTCCGATATCTCTCCACTGTTGTTGCCTTCCCTTTGCTTAAAGTCAAGCCGTGCAGAGTCTCCTGTACAGCTCGCTAAGACTGATCTTCCCTTCGGGGGCCGCAAGCAGTTCGTCCTTGGTGCCGTATGCGACCACGCTTCCCGAATCCATAATACATATGTGTGTTGCTATTCTCTCTAATTCTTCCATGTAGTGGCCGACGTAAATAACCGCTGTCCCCTTGTTCTTAAGCCTCTCCATGGCCTCGGCAATCCTTGCCGCCGACTGGATATCCACACCTGCCGTGGGCTCATCCAGAATAACTATCTCCGGCTCGTGCAGAAGTGCCACGCCCAGATTAAGTCTTCTCTTCATACCGCCTGAGTACTCGCTGACCTTCTTCTTGAGCATCTCGGGCGTGAACCCGATTATCTCACAGACATCCGCGATGCGCTCCTTAATCAACTGCTTAGGGACCTTGTAGCTCTTCCCCCAGAAGAGCAGATTGTCCATTCCGCTGAGCGACTCATACAGTGCTATGTCCTGCGGCACAAATCCCATCCTGCTGCGGATGGCTGCCGGTTCATTAACTATGTTCACGCCGTCGTAGTTAATCTCGCCCGAGTCCGGCTTAATCAGCGTTGACAGCATCGACACCAGCGTCGATTTGCCTGCTCCGTTGGCACCGATGATACCAAGTATCTGTCCGCCCTCAACCGAAAGCGTTAAATCCCTGACCGCCGGCTTACCGTGGTAGCTCTTGTAAATATGATTAATCTGCAGCATAAATTATCTTCCCGTTACATGCTCTTGTAGAATTCAAGAGTATCAGTGAGCGGCTCGGGAACGCTGATTCCCTTCGCCTCAAGTGCCTTGTATCTGAGCTCAAGCTCATGTACCTTCTTGTTGCGCTCTCTGGTGTTGCGTGCGAAAGCCTCCTCGTATATGGGCTGCCTTATAAGCGGTGCCTTGACAGCTGCCGCGAAAGGACAATACGTAGCGAGCATCTCGCGCACAATCTTGTTGAGCTTAATCGAACCGTTGACCTCGGACTTCATCCAAGCCTCGTAATCCTGGGTAAATACCTCACGAAGATTGTTTCTGCCTCGCTGAATCTGAAGCTTGATCTTCTCCTTCCTCTCATCAGAGAGGTCATGGTTCTTCTTATAGAACTGAATATAATCTGAGTACTCGCTGGTAAGCGATCTTACCTGGATGTTATTCCAGTTCGTACCCTGAATGGTCTTGCAAAGAGCCCATCTGAACTGACCGAAGCTCTTAATCATCATATCGTTCATGCCGACAAACGCGAAAGCGGGAGCGAAGAAACGACCCTCGGTATCACGCTTTCTGCCTGTAATCTCCTGCCACATAATGACGTTCTGGCCGACTGTAGGATACTGAATGAATATAGGATAAACATTCTTCATCTCATATTCGCGCTCAATTCCGGCCTTGGTATCGACATAAAGTGCCTCTCTGTAGAATACGGAGAAATCAATGCCTGTAAGATAATCGAAGGACTCATTAATCTTAACTGCCGAGCAGTACGCCTTCTCAATCTCGCCGATAAACATTTCTGCGTGAAGTATAGGTGTAAATATCGAGAGCTGACCGTTAACAACACGGCAGGCAGGAACCAGAACGTTCTTGATCTCGAACTCGACCTTCTTGGCACCGTCCTCTAAGAGTTCCTTCTCCTTGTCCGCATTAATCTGTCCGGCCTTCTTCATCTCGCGGAGAACCTCGGGATAATCCTGGCCCATATCGTTACGTGAAGGCTCCTTCTCGCCGGTATAAATAGCGTTGAGCCATTCTCTCATGGTAAATACTCTGCAAGGGCTGTATTCCGTAGGACGTCTTATGCTTAAGAGTTCAATCAGCTGGTCCTCTCTTATAAGTCGCTCGCTCACGTAGCCGTAGTCCAAAAACAGTTCAACTGCCTTAGGAATTCTTGCCACCTTGGTTGTCTCCATATATGCCTTATAATACATAGCATAAAAATGGTCAGCCATTGACTTTCTGAGCTTTCTGATTTCGTCGTCAGTGCTCTCTCTGTCAGCAAGAGCCTCGAACTGCTTGAGTATGTTCTCGAATTCTGTAGTCTCGGCCTCGGGATACTTGGCAAATTCCGCAATCTGATGATAGGAATCCTGCAGTGAAGTAACTGTCTCAGCAATAGCACTGTCAACTGCTGCTCCGGCTTCGTCATCGAGGGTTCTGAAGTCGCCGCCCTCCTCGACTGTTTTATACATATTCTCAAGCTCAGCTTCCTCAACAAGCCACTCTCTGCTTGTTCCGGTTCCGATGAGTGCTTTGACGTTCTTAAGATAGGTTCTGCACAGATTGACCATGTTCATCACCTCGGTCACGTCAGCGCCCTTCTTGCGCATATCCATAACCAGACAGAGCAGGCTTCTGTACAGACTGTAGTCAGGTGCTCCGGCCATCAGCATAACAATGTCAGCGAGATAATCGCTCATCTCGGCACACGCTCTTATCATTCTGCTCTCAAGGCCAGCCATCTCACGGATGGATCCGGCTGCAAGCTTTGTTGAAGGCGAGTAGAAAGCTTTGATTGCCTCGTAAGGGATCTTCGCATACTCAGCCAAAAGCTCAACCTTAACGTTGTCAACCTCCACCTCATAGGGGCAGGGCTCCAGCTGGCTTATCTCGGGCAACAGATTGGTTCTGCATCCGTTAGCCTTGGCAATAGTCATATATGAAGTATATTTATCTTTGATGTCAGTATAAAACTTACCTGTGTAATCGCTCAGCAGCTTGTACTGCTTAACGAGCTCGTTGAATAAACGGACATGGCTGTACACAGTAATTCCGTTGTAGTCCTTGTTAGCGCCAAGGAGCGCGATAAGTCCTTTGTCAGACTCAGCAGATATCGCATAGACAGAGGAATCCTCAATAGCTTTAAGGGTATATGAGGCATTGTCCTGCTCGAGCTGTTCGAATCCGAGTACGCTTCCGGGACCTCCTGTTGATGCGAAGCCCTTACTGCACAGGCTGACCTTGCCTTTCAGGACCATATACATCATACCGGTCTGTTCTTCTTCGTTGAAAATCACGGTTCCTGCCGGAATCTGGTTGGTTGTATTAATTGTCATAACTTTCTCCATTCCAGTGAATACTTGTTACATAATCATAGTTATTATACTCTATTTTCGCATAAAAAAAAAGAACCCCTTGCGGAATTCTTAATTCACAAAAAAGCCACGCGTCCGACTTTGAACGGAAACAACCACCGTTACCCACACAGTTAACTCGGTCCAGGCAACCTCACAACACACAAGAAGCTCTGCTTAGTGCTGCTGTATTCCTACCCTGACACGGTTCACAGTATCCTGTTGTGTAAGACCCAAACGTCAACATCACTTATGTGGGGCTGCGTAGCAGCTCCCGCCCGGGGCCGGACATCACCCTTGCTATAGCGGATTGCAAGTACAGGGCACCGCTAACTCCCCGGCTGCGCGACTAATCAAGTATATCGTCATTCGACGTCAATGTCAACCCAAAATCCTTATTCTGCAAGCCCTTCGACAACTCCGAGAAGACCTATTCCGATAATAACAATTGTAACTGCAATGTACTGCCATTTGCTGAGCTTCTCCTTGAGGAAGATACGTGACAGAAGCAGCGATACAATGCTGTACGAAGCAATCATCGGTGCTGCCACAACGCCGTTGCCGCTCATTGCATATACATAGGTTGCCTGACCTGCGGTCTCAAAAACAGCTGCGAAAATTCTTGCCTTGGTAGTGCCCTCTTTTAATACTACAGCTGTAGTGTTCTTCCTGTTCATCATCAGGAATATAAGAATGAGTACTGCACAGATTAAGAAGGTGAGCTCATAGGAAATATTGGCTACATCCTCGATAGTCTCCTCTGTAACACCTACTAAAGGAGTATTTGTATAATCATCGAGGTAATAAGCGTCCATAAATGTGCCGAGCGCATCGATTACTGCATAGAGAATGGGCATAAGGAATGCCACAAGACCGATGCGGTATTTCTCGTCTGCTGCCTTGTCCTTGTCAGGAAGACTTGCGCGCTCCTTCTTGAGCTCAAGATGCTCGAGAAGACCTAAAAATACGACGCCGAGACAGATGAGAATAACTGCTGTAGCTGAGAGAATGTCCATTGTCTGTCCGAGCAGAACCAGACAGAGAATGCAGCATACGGCACCTGATGAATTCTGAATAGGTGAAGATATAGAAAGCTCCAGATATCTGAGTCCGAAGTATCCTACCGTCATTGACAGTATATACATCGCTGATACCGGGAAATAATTGAGCAGGTTCACGGGATTATATTCAATACCGCTAATCAGCAGAGTTGCAATTGCGTGACCTCCCATGATGAAGCCTACTATCATTGAAGTCTTGAGGTGAGAATACTTATCATTCTCGTCGGCGCCCTTCTTATAAAACAGGTCAGCGCAGCCCCAGGCTATAGTTGAAAAAAGTGCACATAAAAACCACATATAATCTGTTCTCCCTTACATAAAAAACATCCGGCAAAGTACTGATTTATTTTGCCGGATGGTATTATATCATAAGCTTTTTTAAATAGACAACATATTTATTCCATGAAATCCGAGTAATTTTTGCCGGTGTATTTTTTGAAGCAGCGGCCAAAATAATTCGGGTCCGGGATGCCTACTTCATTAGATACAGTGAACATTTTGACACCTGCCTTAGCCATGTCGATTGCCCTCTCTATGCGGCATTCCGTGAGGAATTCAACGAAGTTCTTGCCGGTCTCCTGCTTAAACTTCCTGCTCAGATAGCTCGAACTGAAACCAAAGTGCTGGGCAACTGAAGTGAGGTTTATCTGAGGATCCGTGTAATTGCTCTTAATATATCTGACAACCTTGTCCATCGTTGAATGGCGCGGGTCATAATCGTCTTCCTCACCTGACTTACGCTCCATTGCATCAAGCCTGTCACGCACCTTCAAAAGTACCTCTGTTACCTCCGTGCGCACGAACGGCTTAAGCATATACTCAGTAACCGGAAGACTGACACATTTGCGCGCATATTCAAAATCGTCCATTGCGGTCATGATGATTATGACCAGTTCAGGATAGCGCTTTGTTGCTATCTCCGTGAACTCAATTCCGTTCATGAACGGCATTGATATATCTACAAACGCGATGTCCGGTCTCATATCATCTATGACATTGATGGCCTCTATGCCGCTGCCGGCCTCGCCGACTACTTCCATATCCAGCTCCGTCCAGTTGATAGAAGTATGAAGCAGCTTACGTGCTGACGGCTCATCATCGATTAACATTACTCTGTATGACATTTAGTTCCCCCCTATTGTCTTGACTGCTTTGGGAATTACTATCTCTATCTTTGTGTACTCACCGGGCTCACTCTCGATGTTCACTACATCATCGCTGCCACAGTAGTATCTGATTCTGTCGATTGTTCCTCTAAGACCGAAGCCCTCTTCTCCGCTGCCGGCCTCCAAAGGCTTCATCTCCTCCGCAATCTGCTCTGCGCTCATTCCGACACCGTTATCACGGACAATCAGGTGAAGCGTGCCCTCCTCAAGATAAGCCTTGATGAGTATGGTTCCGGGCTCACCCTTCATGCGGATTCCGTGGTTGATACTGTTCTCAACAAGCGGCTGAAGAATCAGCTTCGGTATCTTGCAGCCGAGCGCCTCCTCCTCAATCTCGTAGACATCTGTGATGGTGTCCTCATAGCGCATCTTCTGAAGCGTCAGATAATCCTTAATAATCGTTATCTCTCTTCGAAGACTAATTTCTCTGTCTCCCTTGCTTAAGAAATTGCGGTAGAAGCTTCCGAGCGTCTCAAGTGCCGAGTGCACATTCTCAGCGCCCGCGTCAACTGCCATGCAGCTGATTGTCTCAAGCGAATTATATAGGAAATGCGGCTTTATCTGCTCATGTAATATTCGCATCTCAGCCTTGCGGACCGTCTCCTCCTTCTCGCGAAGCTCCGTGAACATGTCGTTAAGATGGTCGATCATGTTATCATAGCTTGCCGCGAGATGTCCTATTTCGTTGTCAGGCATCGGTGACTGGAGATGTTCAAGCCATCCTGAATCCTTTGTTGAACTGATTTCGTCCGACAACTGTAGAATGGGTCTTGTTACGTCCTTGACAATAAACGAACCCGCAATGCCGACCGAGATAATGAATGCCGTAAGAAGCATGATAAGCGTAATCGTAACTTCTTTAGGTATCGCCTCCGTCGAAGCGGTTGTGGCGCACATGATTATAATCGGGGTTCCATCTACTCTCACTCCCGAAATCATTCGCTTTGAAAGAGGTCCGCCGCTCACATTATGATGAATTTCTACGGAATCAAAGTTGTTAGAGAAGTCTGTGTACATCGCTTCATCCCCGGCCAGATACTGTCTTGCCCGGTTCATTATTACGACCTCTTCCTTTGACTGCGCTTTGCAGATATCCTCCAGCATGTTGGTCGAGATGTTCATCATCAGAATACCCGTCTGCTGCTGGGTATATATATCATAGATTGCTCTCGCGATAGTAATGAGCTGCTGTCCGTTAGTTCTGAACAATGCGTCATTGCCGTTCATACAGATTATGGCTCCGCCCTTTTTGCTGAAGATTTCTTCGCTCCAGGAAGGGACATCCATAATAATATTTGAATATACATGGTACAGGCCTCGGCCTGTGCTCATATACTCGCCGTCATTTCTGAAGACAAATACCGAGTCGACATCGTTACTTACGTTAAGCACGTCCATGATTCCGTAATGGGCATCGTTGACAATACCCGGGTCGACTTCGTCCGCGCGCAGGAATTTAGTAACGTTCTCATTGAGCATTACCAGTCTTGACAGATCCTTATAGCTTTCTATGGACGCGGTGACACTTCCGCTCATACTGCTTAGGAGCACCTCTGCCTCTCTGATCTCATAATCCTCACGGGAACGCTCTGTAATAATAACTGTCGATATAGCGAAGCATATACCAAAAAGCAGAATTACAAAGCTGCTGACCAGCCACATTCTGCTTAGTAAGGAATTCTTATTTTTGAAATCACGCCTGTCGCGTATTCTTGCTTCTCTTCCCATACCTTCTCCGTTTATGTAACAACCCCTGTTTATCCGTATAATTCCCCTGTGCTACTATTCTATCGTGTTTTTGAAGAATTTACCACGTATAGAAGGCAAGATTTTTCTCATTTTCAAGCAAATCCGTGCGAGTGCTCCCGGTCTTTGTCAAAATATAAAACGACCGCACAGGCGAAGGACAGGCCCGTGCGGTCTACAATTTTATATAATATTCAAAATCAGCCCTTTACCGCGCCGGCGATAAAGCTCTCCTGAATCTTTCTGCTCAGGAATACATAGACAAGCAGTGTGGGGAAGGTTGCAAGCACAAGTGCCGCACCGATAGGACCCCATTCTGTAGTGTACTGTCCGGACAGTGACTGGACACCTACAGGCAATGTCTTAAGTGCATCTTTCGTAACGAAGATATTAGCAAACATCAGCTCGTTCCAGCACTGCAGGAATGTGTAGATACCGATTGTTGCTACTGCAGGCTTCATCAGAGGGGAAATAATGAAGATAAAGGTTCTCCATAATCCACATCCGTCGATGTAAGCTGCCTCGTCAAGCTCCTTGGGAAGCTCATCCATAAATCCGGTACAGATAAGTATACCCATTGCAAGCGAGAATGCTGAATAAGGAATAATCAGTGACCAGTATGAATTCAGCATATGTAATCTCGAAAGTGTTACATAGATAGGTACGATTGATGCATGAATCGGGATAGTAAGACCGAGCATGAAGAACTTGTTCATGGCCTTGCTTGCTCTCCACTGAATTCTTGTGATGGCATAGGTTGCCATAAGTGAAGCAATCAGAGTGATAACGATTGTTGCTACCGCAATGATGATACTGTTCAGGAAATACTTAGCCATATGTCCTGTATTCATTGCGCTCTGATAGTTGCTCCACAGCCAGTACTTAGGAAGACCGGCTACGTTCTCACCGAAGATTTCTGTGTTGTTCTTGAGTGAGAAAGTGAACATCCAGTATACGGGGAACAGGTTAATCAGTGCCCAGAATACCAGACCTACGTAAAGCAGGACCTGTGCTGCCTTACTTGTTTTCTTAACGGTGTAAATCTCGGGATTTGTCTTAAGTTCCATATTAATCCTCCTCCCTGAATATTGCGCTGATGGCGACTGCAAATGCGAAGCAGAGAACAATCATCAGTACCGCAATTGTACTACCCATTCCGTAACGGTTACGAAGGAAGAGCATGTTAATCATGAGTGTTGAAGGAACCTCTGTTGCATGAAGAGGTCCGCCGTTGGTCAGGACGAAGATCAAGTCGAAGGACTTAAGTGATCCTGTAACCGCGAAGATTACGCTGACCTTAAGGATAGGCTTGATGTAAGGAATGACGATGAAACGGTTAACCTGACCGTAGCTCGCTCCATCAAGCATTGCTGCTTCTCTGAGCTCTGTGGGAACACTCTTAACGCCCGCATACATAAGAAGCATATGATAGCCGACATACTGCCAAAGAGTAGGTACGAAGCAGGCAAGCAGTGCCGTGTCGGTTCTGCCGAGCCATCTGAGTGCCCAGTCGTCGCGGCCGAGTGCTCTAAGGGCTTGGTTTAAGATACCATACTCAGGGTTGTATATCTTCAGCCATAACTGACCGATAACAACAGTTGAAATAAGTACGGGGATGAAGTAGATAGAGAGGAATGCTCTCTCTCCCTTGATTCCTCTACCTAAGGCAAGTGCTAAGCCAAGGCAAAGCGGTAACTGTAAAAATACTGAAAGTGCAGCCAGAATCAAAGCATTACCAAGCGCTTTCATAAATCCGATTGCATCAGAAGAAAACAGCTCCACATAATTATTAAAACCAATAAAGGTCTTGGTTCCAAAACCGTTCCAGTCAAAGAAGCTGTAATACGTTGAAAGCACGATGGGTGCAATCAATACTCCGACAAACAAGAGTAATGCCGGCAGAAGAAACAGTATTATGTCTAATGTGTTTTTCCGCTTTTTTCTCATAACTTAATCCATCCTGTTTAGTATAATCCTTAACATGAATCTCCGGAGGGAGGAAGCCCCCCTCCGGAAAAATCATAAGTTCAACTTAAATTATCTGATGTCCTTTGCAAGACCAGCGATGAAGCCGTTGCCATCGATTGCGCAACCGTATACCTGATCAACATATGAAAGGTATGTGTTAGCGTCGTCAGCGTTCTGAGCGGTATCACCGAAGAGTACCATGTAATTTGAGTTAGCTACGATTTCAGCAACGGTCTGGGTAAGAGCGTTAACTGAATCTGCGGGGTAGTCAACCTTCCATGCAGGAAGACCACAGCCATCAAGGTAACCATACTTGCAGATAAGCTTGCCAAGTTCAAGAGTGAACTGAGCTGCCTCTGCTGCGTGCTTTGAAGAAGCTGCTACAGCAAGAGTATCTGAAGGTCCACCGATAAGCTGGCCTAACTGAGCCTTGCTTGAATCGATAACGGGGAATTCTGCAACCTTAACCTTATCCTTGATTGCGTCGTTCTTAGCGAAGTCTGCACAGTTCCAAGTACCGTTCATGTAGAATGCGTACTTGCCAGCCATGAAGTTAGCCTTAACTTCGTCGTTTGAAAGAGCGATACCATCGGGATCGAAGTAACCCTTTGTTACCATACCCTGGAAAGTATCAACAGCCTTAGCTACGTCTGCGTTATTCCATGAAGCCTTGCCAAGGAAAATGTCGTTAAGAGTCTGAGCGCCGCACATCTTCTCGATTACAGACTCAAGATACTCAGTAACACACCATGTCTCCTTACCAGCGCAGCCGAAAGGCATAATGCCAGCAGCAAGAAGCTTATCGCAGCAAGCGATGAAATCTTCATAAGTTCCGGGAACCTCTGTGTAACCAACCTGGCCAAGAAGGTCCATGTTAGCGAACAGACCAACGATGTTCATTGTCAGCGGAACACCATAGTGCTTGCCGTTGTAAGTTGTGTTGTTCATCATCTTCTCAGGAAGGTCATTCTTGAAATTCTGATAAGCGTCATCAAGACAGTAAACACGACCAGCATCAACGAAGTCACCAAGGAATGCACATGACCATGTGAAGAAGATATCAGGCATTTCATCAGCTGCAACAGCTGCCTTAATCTTTGTCTTGTAAGCCTGGTTCTCAATTGCTTCCCACTTGAAATCGATCTCGGGATGAGCTGCTGTTACGTCAGCGATTGCCTTCTCATAAGATGCACGGTTTGAATCGCTCTCTGTAGCGATACACCACATCTCAAGACTAATCTTCTCGCCGCCCTTTTTGCTTCCGCCCTCTTTGTTGCAGGCTGCCAGTGACAGAACCATAACAACTGCAAGAAGCATTGCTAAAAATTTCTTCATTTGTTCTCCTCCTATTAAAATAGAAAATTATTTATGATTAACCGGACTATCCGGTAACCACCGTTTTATCACTGCATCTTAACGAGCAGCCAGGGATATTCCATATGAAGCTCATTGCCCTCGATACTGTAGTAGAGCACGGTATCAGTGAAATGATCGTTATAGATAAGCTTTATGGTTCCCAGTTCTTCATTAAGTGTATAGTATCCGGGGAAATAAGAATCCTCCTTGAACTCACCGTTAGCAGTGAACTCAAAGCTCCACTTGTCCGCCTGCCATACACCTACAAGACCCTCAGGTGTTCCCTCACCTGTATATGTGTAAACAACGTCCTCATAAACATAGATTCCGTCTGTGTCTACCAGGTAACGATGCTTAGTCTCGTTGCCGTTCTTATCGGTAAGAATAATGAACTGATCGTCTCTTGCGTAAGAATATGACTCACCCTTGTACTCAGCCTTGCCGTCCGGCTTAACTGTAAGGATGGGTGTCTCGGTGTCGTGAACGTATGCCCACTTGCCCTCGAATTCATCGGGAACGTTGTTTGTGGACGCGTTGTCGCAACCGCATAAAGTACAAATAATTAATGTGAAAATAAGCAGAATAGCAAGATGCTTTTTCTTCATACTCACCGCCCCCTCCTTCGGATTTTTGTATGATGGCTGTTTTTGCTAAGCTATGTGAACCGCACGTAAGCTTTAAATACTTAGCAATCCGCAACCGGATAAGGATATGAAAATGAAATGTTTCTTATAGTATCCCCTCATCCACATTTTCTCTAAAAACGGCAAACAAGTAAATGTAATAATTTTACACAATGAAGCATATTTTTTACATGTTTCTTTTATGCATTTTCTATAATTGCTGCACATAAAAAAGGCAGCCCCCTGTTAGGGCTGCCTAGATGATATACCTGATTCCCTGCTTAATAATCTCAATATCGGTTTCCTTCCAAAGACCGCCGTTCTCGCCGTCTAACGACCAGGCGACTTCATTCTCAAATTCAAAATGAATCTTCTTCGCACGGTAGTACTTTAGATATTTGCCGTTATATTTGTGCATGATGACTTCGTTAATGGCCTTGCTCAAATCGCCTATCTTCTTCGGTGCGCGTATAAGCATCAGCTCATGCATGCCATCGTTTAAGCACACTCCCTCACCGGTTATTCCGCGGAAGCCGCCGATGGAGTTGGAGCTTACAACCATACCTATCAGATAATCGTCCTCAACAGTCTGGCCGTCAAAGGTTACTTTGGCGTGTATCTTTTTCATCTCCGGAAGTCTCATCATGCCGTTTAAGATGTACGCCGCATAACCAAGCGCGTTTTTGATCTCCTGCGGAGTCTCGT
>X415_White_Rhinoceros__coassemble_79_pt1 | contig 29477 bp, 25 predicted proteins | sample X415_White_Rhinoceros__metabat2_high_PE_001 | metagenome-assembled genome bin X415_White_Rhinoceros | reverse complement strand
GAATAGATATGCACCTTATGCCCAAAAAGCTGTACATGGATAAAAAAGAGTTAGGTCATCTAAAGCACTTTTGCACATTTAGAAAGCGGAATCGCTCTGTATGCCCAATCCGCTGTCCCGACACTTTTCAGGCCACAAAAAGATGGCGTATGAAAAACATTTTTCATACGCCATCTTCTAATTACATGAACTTATCAAGTTCGCTGTCAATCATCTCGTTCTTCTTAATCTTAGGATCCTTAATCATGCGGCCGTTAGTAAACACATACTTAAGCTGCTTAAGATTAGCGAAATTATCCAGAGGATTCTTCTCCGAAACAATGATGTCCGCAGCCTTGCCAGTCTCTATGGAACCTGTAATATTGTCAATTCCCGCAATTCTTGCATTGCCAAGTGTGGCAATGTGCAGAATCTTCTCAGGTGACAGACCGAGATATTTTTTAAAGTAATGAAGTTCACGCCAGGTATTGTAATGTGTAATGAACGGGCAGCCCGTGTCAGTTCCAAGACCTACGGTAATGCCATTCTCAAGACAGGTCTTGGCACATTCAATAATGCCTCTGAAGACGATATCACCGTTGCGCTTGCCTACTGCTGAACTCTTGCTGACATTTAAGTCAAACAGTGAGTACGGAAGTGCAGGTGATAATGTACAGATAAGCGCTGCGTTTCTCTTCTTAAAGAGCTCCACAAGTTCAGGCGTAAGCATTGCTCCATGTTCGATTGTATCAACACCGTTCTCGAGCGCTACGCGAACGCCCTCAGGACTCTCAATATGCGCAGCTACCTTAAGTCCATGAGCATGTGCCTCATCACAGGCTGCACGCACAATCTCAGGCGGCATGCGCAGAGCACCGGGCTCGCCGTCTTCTGTCGAATCCATAACACCGCCGGTAATCATAAGTTTGACAAGATCAGCGCCGCTTGCAGCAATCATCTTGACATCCGCTACTGCAGTTTCAGGCGATGTTGTCTCAGTCGCAAGTGAACCTGCGAAATGTCCTCCGGGAACTGACACTGCCGTATTGGCTGCCAAGATTCTCGGACCTTCGATTTTGCCGGCCTTGATTCCGTCTCTTATCCTTCCGTCGAAGTCCCTGAGTCCGCCTACTGCTCTCAAAGTCGTAACTCCGCTGTACAGCTCAGTCTTCGCGAGGCCCTTCTCAAGATTTATATAAACATTCTGAGCAAGCTTATACTTAAGCAGTGTAGAAGCCAGCTTCTTATAATCCTTAGGTTTGTCACTCTTAGGCGCCTTGCCCGATGCAGGCAGATGCACATGCATATTAATAAGGCCGGGCATCAGATAAGCGCCCTTAAGGTCAATAACCTCGCTGCCTTCCATATCCGCGCCGTTCTCTTCAACCTTAGCAATCTTCTCCCCATCAATCCAGACTGTCATATTGTTACGGACCTGCATGTTATCGGTTCCGTCCAAAAGCGTTGCATTCTTTAATGTATACTTCATAAAAAGCCTCCTCCTTATGCCCCTTTGTGAATATATTACACGTTTTGGAAATACGTGACAAGGGGCAATGGGGACGGTTCTTAGTGCCCCAGTACTGGGGCATTAAGAACCGTCCCCATTGCCCCGCCTCGACTCACAGTTTATGATATACCGAATCCTCACGCTCCAATATACCCTCTGAAATCATATCACGTCTTATTGTACAGAAATCATCGTGATAATCGGCAATGATAATATTGACCTCTCTCTCTGTATACTCACGTCCCGTCTCGAAGGACTTCGCTATCTCCTCAAGTACGATGCGTTCCTTCTTACGCTGACTGGGAATGTTCTTCAGCTTACCGTACTCAAAGAAGGAATCGATGACTTTCTTTCTGTAGGCTATCTCGCGTTCATCCTGCTGAGCCTGTTCATCCGACTTCTCCTTAAGGATGTCAAGTATTGATGCCCTGAATACATCCTCATTAATTGAGTACATTGTGTAGTACTGATCCTTCCTCGACTTGACAGCACCTACATCCTCCAGCTTCTTCAGGTGGAAAGATATCGTTGCCGAAGTGAGATTAAGGCGCTCAGCAAGTCTCTCGACATACATCTCCTCAGCCATCAGTGACTTCAATATCTGCAGTCGTGACTTATCTGCAAGGCACTTAAACAGTGCAATGGCATTCGTCTCTGTCATCAGTTGTCACCTCCGAATGTTTTTCTGAACTTATCGATAATCTCGTCCACTGCGGCAAGCTTGTTCTCCTCAATCAGTGTCTTTCTGGCATCATTGTGTTCCTTCGCATTCTCTAATGACTGTCTCCAGTTCGCAGGAATGATGTCCGCCTTCTCTTCAAAGAACTTCTTGAATCTCTCAATGTCCTCGCCTGCTGACTTCTCAGCAACCTGTGTTATAGAGGTAAATACATCATAGATGTTCGCCTTGGCCTTGAGGAAGGAGCTCTCATCCTTGCGTTCTTCCTTAATCAGTGTGTCTGCTTCTTTTGTAACTTCGTCCTTGCGCGCTGCAAGGAACTCTAAAAAATCCTTTGTGTTCATAATTAGTCCTCTCTTTTTTTACTATTCTTATCTGTCTAATTGTCTCTTCTACAAATAATGTTACATAATGTATATCTAATAATTATTTGTGATTATATTTAGATGTTTGTCTAAGTAGCCTACGCTCATATAATAACACAAAAATAATTCCTGTCAATCCTTTTTTATGATTATCTAATTAATTTGTTTTTATTCTTTATCTAATCTCTATACGCACCCAAAAATGAACACTATCATTTTTCAACAAAAAATCCCCGGAACAATCCGGGGATTTTATTCTTTAAACTCTTCTTTTACAACCTCTCTTTAATAACCTCTTCTTCAATTAGAACCTTGCTTCCACGCCGCGCTTTTTATAAGCCGGACAGGGATGTGCATGACGGGGACCAAAGCCACATTCAGGACAACCGAAGCACTTGACATAAGGTGTACCGCTCAGTATAGCCTCAGCAAAGGCAGGGTCTGCAAGAACACCGCAGCCAAGGTCGACTGTGTCAACCAGGTCATTGTCAAACATATACTTAACTGCCTCAACTGTTCTAAGTCCGTTAACTGTCGAAACCGGAACGCGTCCCTTGAAATGCTCATGGAAGCGTACACCAAGATTAGCAATAGCGTTATAGGGTTCACTCTCGTCTCTGGGGATGTCCTTACACTCTGCGATGCCGCAGGATACCTGCAGATAATCACAGCCGGCAGCCACATACTCCTCTGCTACGGTGAACGCATCAATAGGTGTAGGATCGCAGCCGGAGATACGCGCTGAGATAATGAACTTCTCACCGCATGCCGCTCTGATTCCCGCAATAATCTCGCTTCCGAATCTTGCGCAGTTCTTGGCGCTGCCGCCGTACATGTCGGTGCGCTTATTTATGGGAGAAGCAAAATCATTAATAAGATATGCATGGCAGGCATGGAGCTGAATTCCATCGTAGCCTGCTTCCTTAGCTCTAAGTGCTGCTTCAATGAACTGCTTCTCAATCTTCATGATATCGGTTACTGAAAGCTCAGTAGTCTCGACCTCTCTGAAGCCGTTGTTCCATATCATCTTTGAAGGTGCTGACGCAGGGCCACAGGTAGGGAAGGTTCCGACTCCCGCATGTGAAAGCTGCGGGATTACCAATGCGCCGTGCTTATGTACGGCAGCTGCAATCCTTGCATGTCCCTCAATCTGCTCATCGCACCATAAGCCTAACTGTGAAGGTGACAGTCTTCCGTCGGGAGTAACCGCTGTAGCCTCAACGACAATAAGACCGCAGCCACCCTTAGCGCGCTCCTCGTAGTGATTAGCGAACTCCTCGGTTGCAATGCCGTCCTCACCGGCATAGAACTTAACGGTCGGTGCCATAGTGATACGATTCTTAAGTGTTCTCTTACCAATCTGAATCTGTGAACCCGGATTTGTCATACTCATTCCCCCTCTAAAACTATTTATATAACTGCAAATACCTCTCTGTTCCTCACTTACCTGTCAGCATGCCGCAAACTGCTCATCGGTCACCTCTGCCTGTTGCACCTTCATTCCTCTGCACATCTTAACGGTAAATACTACCGATAATACCCCTACAGCAGTAAGGAATGCGTAAATAATGATATATACCGTCGTCTGTGAAAGTGTCACACCCAGATAACTTCCCGCAAGTCCGGAAGCTATTGCCGTGAAGCCGTCAACAAATGTATGTAAGGCAAACGCAATCAGTGCTCCGATAAACATCTTGCCCTTCATGGCGAAGAAGCACACTGTAGTAGTAAGCGCTACGTGAAAAAGCATGGACGGGATTCGCTCATACAATGCCAAGTAATATAAAATCGGCTTTGTGTTAATAAGAGCCTGCTTAGCAGTTTCGATAGCAGCTGCCGCAGTCGTATCAATACCCGGATAGGCACCAAGAGCATCAACTGATCCGATATTAATCATTATTGCCATGCTGATGTTACTTACATAGGTAGCCGACAGAAGAAGTATGCACTCAATTCCTCCGTGGCCCATACCTGCAGCGATGCCTCTTCTCATACTCAGACCGCGCTTCTTCTTAAGAATCGATATTGTAATTACCCTTGCGATAACCTCGAACAGTCCGGCAGTCGAAGCAAGAATCAAGCAGTATAAAACATAGTACTTCGTCGCGAATTCCCTGTACCAGGGCTTCAGGCTGAGAATCGTTATAATCGGCATGCGTATAATCCGCTGAAGCACAAAGAAGCCAAGTGCTCCGATACCCCAGGCTGCCGCAAGACGCTCACCCTTGTATTTGGCATTTATGAACAGAAGTGCTCCGATGGGAAGTGCTACCGATAAAACCAGGACTACAAGCATTGATATAATTGATGATAAACTTACCATAGAATTCTCCTCTGACTCTTATTCGATTCCGCCAACCGTTCTCACAAGCTGCCATGCAATTCCACCCTCACGTAACATCGAGGGAGCTTCTTCAAGCGGTACCCATTTGGCAGTGTCAACCTCGCCCGACAGGGTGAAATCCTTCTTTTTCACATCAGCTTTGAAGCCGAGCATCAGCATATCCTTCTTGTCATAAGGGTAGGTATGAATAAAGGTGAGCTTCTCAACATCCATTCCTATCTCTTCCTTAACCTCGCGGACAGTTGCATCCTCAGCAGATTCGCCGGCCTTCAAATGGCCTGCGACGCATACGAAGTTCGCATTGGACACATATGACTGCTTAAGAAGCGCAACCTCGCCGTATTCGTTGACGACTGCACATATGATGCAGGTCGTAAGGATGTCCCAAAGCGGCCTTGAACAGGTCGGGCAGAATGCCATCTCGCCTTCATCGCCTATTTCTTTCATGATTGCCTTAGTCCCACAGGTAGGACAAAAATTCTGTTTCATACCAATACTCCCCCTTTATGTATACCTAAGTCATCCCTTATTGCCCGTGTAATCCCTATCCACAGTGATTACAGGTATATATTGCTTATCTAATTCCTGAATTTTGTGCGTGAGCATCTCCCTGATTTCGTCATCAGAAAGTGACAGGTCAAAGGATGCCACAACATCGAATATCAGGTTCGTGTGAGTTGTTCCAAAAACCACTCTGAAGTCGTGGAAATTAATCAGTCCGTCAATCTCGGAAATAATCCCTCTGATCTCCTCTTTAAGGTCCAGCACGCGTTCGTCATCGAGCTCAACGGGATCCATATGGATTGTCGCGTGGCATCCGAGGTTCATCATAAGGTCGACCTCTGTGTTGTCGATGACATCATGCAGTTCACAGATATCCCCGCTTGCAGGTACCTCAGCGTGAAGTGTAATCATCACACGGCCCGGGCCGTAGTCGTGAACAACAAGGTCATGGATACCGACTATCGGAGAATGTGACATGACTATCTCTTCTATCTGCTTAACAAACTCCGGTGTGGGCGGCTCGCCAAGCAGGGGGCTTATAGTCTCATGTGCCGCCTTGACACCGGCTATGATAATAACAATGCCGACTAAAGCGCCGCACCATCCGTCGAGGCGGATATTAAAGAAATACGATACAAGTGCTGATGCCAGAACAACAAAGGTTGAAATCGTGTCTGACAGCGAATCGGTCGATACCGCAAGGATTGTTGCAGAGTCAATCTTAGTGCCGATGCGCTTTGAGTAGAAGGCCATGTAGAACTTGACGGCAATTGAAGCCACAAGAATGATTACAGCCACAATAGAGAACGAAACATCCTCAGGGTGGATTATCTTGTTAATTGAATCCTTGACTAACTCGTAGCCCATGATAACGATAAGCGCTGAAACCGTAAGACCTGCGAGATATTCAATTCTGCCATGTCCAAAGGGATGGTCAGGATCAGGCTTCTTGCCGGCTAACTTGAAGCCGAGCAGAGATATCAGAGATGAGCCTGCATCAGAAAGATTGTTGAACGCGTCCGCCGTCATCGCGATGGAACCGCTTAAGAGACCGGCTATGTATTTGCCTGCAAACAGCAGAATATTGAGGAAGATTCCGTAGCCTCCGCACAGGACGCCGTACTGCTCGCGAACCTTGCCATCCGTTACGTTATCCTTATCCTTAATAAACATCTTAATCAGTAATGTGAGCATGCTTTTGCCTTCCTTTTTGTACCAAATTATGCTAAACTCTATGATACCATAAATCAGGAAATAAAAGGAGAATTTTATGAAAATCCTTGTGATAAGTGACACTCATGGGAACCTCACCTATGTGCGTGAAGTTCTGAGACAGGAAGGGCCCTTTGATATGATTTTCCATCTGGGAGATGTGAGTCATGACGAGGACGAACTGAGAGACCTTGCAGGTGAGAGATGCACTGTTTCTTTTGTGCGCGGTAACTGTGATTTCTTCAGCCGTGAGCCTGAGACAAGAGATTTTAAACTTGGCAAACACAAGATTCACATGGAGCACGGCATATATCTGCCGGATTCACTGCAGTCTATCTCATACAAAGCAACTGATTTGGGCGCCGATTACGTATTCTTCGGACACACTCACAGCCCGCTTCTCACAACTATGGGCGGAGTCACCATCTGTAACCCCGGAAGCATTTCAAAGCCCCGCCAGGCAGACGGTCTCCACACCTATGTCATTATGAATGTAGACAAAGATGGCGAGATAACCTTGTCACCCCGCCATCTGCAAGACTTTTAACGCATCATATAAACTTTGTATATTACATTGCTCTATAAGCTATTCTGCCGCCGACGATAACACAACTCATACCGCTCGATTCACGGGCAGGGTTATCATAGGTGGCATTTTCATGCACATCTTTGAGGGAGAACACGCATAAATCCGCATCCATTCCCTCTCTGATAATACCCTTCGTATTAAGGTGAAGCACCTTGGCAGGAGCTGAGGTCATCTTCATGACTGCTTCCTCGATAGAAAGTGCCTTCTTCTCTCTCACGAAATGCTCGAGCACATGTGTGAAGGTTCCGTACACTCTCGGATGGCGCTGGCCTTCAGTAGGATATGTTGAATCTGAAATCACATTGCTGAGAGGATTCTTAAGAATAGTGATAATGTCATCCTCACTGGCCATGAAATCAATCATTGTTATCTGGCAGTTCTCCTCACAAAGGAGGTCACAGGCTGCATCAAGCGGCGTTGTGCCCCGCATTCTCGCGATTTCTTCCACGCTCTTGCCCTGATATATCTTATTCTTCTCAGAATTGATTGTGGTGAGATAGATTCCGTCCCATCCTGCAAGCTTCGCTATGTTATCAAAGTTCTCGCAGCGGTGGCGTTCTGCAATGCGCTCGCCTAATTCCGCACGTGCGGAAGGATCCTTTAATCTGCCGACAACTGCCTCAATACCGCCTGTAAGGTAGTCCGGAGGAAGAATATGCATGAACTGTGTTGAACCTGCCGTATAAGGATATACATCGCATCCCACGTCAAGCCCCTCTGCCTTCGCCTCATTAAGAAGTCTGAGAGCCTCAGGAATCTTGCTTCCCCAGTTGTCCTTACCCATCGCCTTCAAATGGCTTATATGCATGGGACAGTTAAGCGCGCGCGCTACGTCAAGCATCTCCTTAACACTTTCAACTACGCCGCTTCCCTCCTGGCGCATATGCACTGTCACGGGGATATTTGTGTTGCGGACCGGCTCGAGTGCGCGTATCAGCTCCTCCGTCGTATAGAAGCACTCCGGTGCATAGCCCATGCCAAGGCTCACACCCAGCGCCCCTTCAGAAAGAGCCTTATCCATCGCCTTATGAATATCTCTGTAATGCTTATCCTCAAGCTTAACAAGCTTATAGCCTGCGGTATCGGCGCGAAGTATGCCTGCGCCGACGAGCATATAGGTGTTGATTGGCGGACACCTGAGCTCTTTAAGATACTCTCCAATGGAATTCATGGGCACATCATCGCTTATAAGTCCTGTAATTGGACGAAGATACGCCTTTATCTCCTCGCGGTGCTCCGCACTGACAGGCGCTACGCTCAGTCCGCAGTTGCCGTTCACGATAGTCGTGAGACCCTGCTTAAGCTCAAGCATTCCGTAGCCTTCTCTGTAAGCCTCCGCATCCGCGTGCCTGTGGATATCAATGAAGCCGGGTGTAAGATACATTCCTCTTGCATCAATACAGCCCGCGAATCCTCTGACCATCTCAAACTCATTCTTAAAATCACCGATTGCCTTTATCTTGCCGTCCTTTATAAGCACATCAGCGCGTTTGGCCTTCGCTCCCGTACCGTCTATGATTTTGGCACCGTATATCAGCTGATCATAATCAAGCATTCCAAGCCTCCAGTTTTTGTTTCATGTCTCTAAGGGCCTTGCCGCGGTGTCCTATAGTGTTCTTGACCTCAATAGGAAGCTCCGCGTCGGTCTTGTTATAGCCGGGAACCATAAAAATCGGATCGTAGCCGAAGCCGTTGGTTCCCTTCGCCTCATATGCAACGCTGCCTTCATAGGTTGCGAAGCTTACAAGCTCCGAATTATCAGGCAGTACGCACACGATGGCGCAACAGAATCTGGCAGTACGCTTCTCATCGGGCACGCCCGCAAGCTTGTCGATTATTGCCTGATTCTTAATTACATAAGAAGTATCCTCACCCATAAAGCGGGATGAGTATATGCCGGGCTCCTTATTGAGATAGTCCACCTCGAAGCCCGAATCATCGGCTATGACTGCACAGTCTGCATACTCCTTCGGAAGCAGCGCTCTTACCGTGCGCGCCTTGATTGCCGCATTCTCCTCGTAAGTAGTTCCGTTCTCATCGATTTCAGGGTCAAGACCTATCTCCTTCATCGTGATTACTTCAACTCCCTCAAGAATTGCCGCAGCCTCCTTAGCCTTATTCCTGTTACCTGTTGCGAAAATAACTCTCATCTTACTTCCCCTTCCCTTGTCTTCCTCTATGGCAGTACGCCGCAGGCATCCGCCCGGCGTATTACTTCATCAGTGACTCACAAACGCACATATAATATTCGCATACGTCGAGAAGCTCTTTGATCTCAACATACTCATCCACAGTGTGCGCAAGGTTCTCACGGCTGGGTCCGATTCCGAGACACGGAATATCTGCCTCGCCGCCGTAGTGGCTTCCGTTCGTACAGAAGCTATAGCCTGTAAGCTTCGGAGCATAGCCCTTGTCACAGACGGCCTTGTATACCTTCTGTATGTACTCCTCAGAGGTGTCGCGCCTCCATGCGGGGAAAAACCTGTCCGCTGAGATGGTCTCACCTGTGTAGCATTTCTCCGAGCCCTCCGTGAAGCTTACCTTCGCCTTAAAAGTATCATCCTCTGCCTTAAGCCCGTCAAGTACCTTCTGAAGCGGTGCAAGAACGTTCTCTCTGGTCTCGCCTACTAAAAGTCTTCTGTCGAAGGTAACTCTGCAGTAATGAGGCACAACGCTTGCTCCGGGATACGGTGCCGAGATAATATCCGTAAGCTCCATGATACCCTTGCCAAACATACCCTCCTGCTCTATGGGCTTGACCTTCTTAAACCCTTCTACAGCCTTCATCATGGCGTACACAGCGTTCACTCCCTTGTCAGGGTTTGAGCTGTGGCAGGGCACGCCGAAGGTTTCAAGGCATATCTCCGCACGTCCGCGCTGTGAGCACTTAATGTTCATCTCGCTCGCCTCGCCTATGATAACGATGTCAGGCTTAACCCTCTCGCTAATGATTCTCGCAGAAACGCCCTCGAAGCACTCCTCGTGAACAACGCCCGCGAACCATATCGTGCCGCCAAAATCATGGCCGTTCTCTCTGATAAATCTCGCAATCGCATACAGCATAGCCGCATCTGCGCCCTTCATATCGGTCGTTCCGCGCCCGTACATCCTGCCGTCCTTAATCTCTGCCGCGAAGGGATCAAAGTGCCAGTCTTCTACGTTGTCCGCTCTTACGGTATCGATATGACCGTCAAAAAGTATCGTCCTGCCGGGTCTCTGTCCCTTAATATAACCCAGTGCATTGCCATATTTGTCCGTGAAAGCATCATCAAAGCCGTTCTTCTTCATGAAGTCCACGCACAGCTTCGCCATGCCCTCTTCCTCGCCGGAGTAGCTTCTGCACTTAATCATGCTGCTGCACAGCTCAATCAGTTCGTTATTCTCCTGCTCTTTCATCAAAACCTCCGATACATTTATGCAAATATTTAGTCCCCGCTGCCACATGGGCAGAGGGGACAAATGTCATCACTTATAAAATTCTTACTTTGTCCTCGGGTAAATACTTAACCATCATGCTTTCAAGTTCCCTGATTTCAACAGGTTTAGGAAGGAAGTCGGTGAAGCCTGCCTCCATGAACATTTCCCTGTATCCGGACACGACATTGGCGGTGAAAATAATAATCGGCGTCTCCTCGCTGACCAGCTTATCTTCCCTGATTCGCTCGAGAGTCTCTATACCGTCCATGCCGGGCATCATATGATCGAGGAAGATCATATCATACTGATTCTGTCTTACCTTGACGAGCGCCTCCATACCTGAAGTCGCAGTGTCTATCTGAACCTTTGTATTCTTGAGCAGCTGCTTGAATACGGTCAGGTTGACCACAGTGTCGTCAACCGAGAGTATCTTAACGTCAGGTGCTACAAAGCTCTCTCTCGTTACGGTAGCCTGCTGCTTAGGCTTCTCAAGTATCTGCTCTACGGGGCCTATCGGAGTCCTGTCACGGACACCCTGGCTCACCTCGAAGGAGAATATTGAACCCTTACCGTACTCACTTTCTACCTTAAGCTCCGAATCCATGAGCTTAAGGAGCATCCTTACGATACTGAGACCAAGGCCCGTACCTTCGATATTGCGGTTCTCCTGCTCATTAAATCTTACGTAAGGTGAGAACAGTTCGTTTATGGCCTCAGGCTTGATACCCTTGCCTGTATCCTCGACTGCCACACAGAGCTTAATATTGCCCTCGCTAACGTTCCGGTAGCTGATATGAAGCGTGACCGAACCGCGTGAGGTGTACTTAACTGCGTTCGTAAGCAGATTAATGATGATCTGTTTGATGCGGACCTCATCGCCGTACAGCCTTGAGGGAATAATCTTCTCGATATCAAGGTTGAAATGAAGCCCCTTATCCTCAGCCTTTGTCTTAATCATGAGAATCAGGTCTCTGATGACATCAGCCGTTCCGTATTCTGCGTATACAAGTTCAAGCTTGCCCGATTCAGCCTTAGAGAAATCGAGGATATCGTTGATTGTTGAGAGAAGCATCTTGCCTGAATTCTCAATAATCTGCGCATAGCCCGCTATCTGAGGCTCCGTCGTCTCACGCATGATCATGGTATTCATACCGAGAACCGCATTTATGGGCGTTCTTATCTCATGCGACATGCTTGCGAAGAATTCAGATTTGGCCTCTGCGACCTTCTGCTCCGCAAAAAGCTGCTCGCGCTCTGAAACTATATTATGCAGGAATACATACAGCATACCGAGAAGCGCTCCGATGCATATTGCAGGGAAGCCCACGAGGAAATACTGTATTGAAAGTGCCACTCCGGGGAACGAGGCAAAAGCGAAGCCGTCCTTGACTATTTCTTTATTCTCCGGTGATTTATGTTTCACATAATTAATTATTGCAAGTACGATGGCTAATATGAAATAAACAGCCGGAACCAGCATCGATATCCAGTTGAGCGGACCGCGGTAATAGGTGCCATCCTCAGCCAGCGTGAATATCCAGCCCGTTCTGAAGCTCACGATAGACATAAAGGATACCGCTTCAGCCGGGAAGAATATAATTGCCTTGACCCAGATGCGCTCCAGCTCACTGATTTTTAAGTAACGTGCGATGTAGAGTACCCACATATAAGCAATCATCATGCTCGATATGAAGTACACTGAATTGGCAACATACATGCCGGGAATACCAATGGGCAGAATTCCGCCCATCGCAAGATTATAGACAAAGTCTCCGAGCACCAGAAAAAGAGCAAATGTCATCAGTGCCAGATATGTCCTCTGATGCTTCAGTTTGCCCTTCATCTGGAGAGTCATTGACGTTATGATTGCCATGATAATCATGCACAGAATATCATAACCCGCGTATGTTACTCCAAAATCCATTCTCGCCTCACGTTAAGCTCATCCCTGCTCCGCGAATTTCATAAGAACCTCTGATTCCGTGGAAATAACAGAGATGCTGTTGTTGATTTCTTCTATATTGGTTGCCTGCTCAACAGCTGCCTGTGCAGCTTCATTGATGTCATTGTTAAGTCCCTCGAGACGCTTGAACATGTCACCGAGGCTTGCGCTGATGTCCTTGGCTGAGTTGCCGCTTATCTTGGCAAGCTTGCCCATCTCCTCAGCTACTACTGAGAAACCGCGTCCGTGCTCACCTGCTCTTGCTGCCTCAATTGAAGCGTTAAGTGCAAGCATGTTTGACTTAGATGCGGTGCTCTGGATAGTCTTAATAAATTCAAGAACCTTATTGGTCTCGTCTGCAATGGCGCCTGACGCTTCCTTGATGGAATCGATCTTAGCTGTGAATTCCTCTATTCTGCCTGCAGTCTCGCCAATGTTGCCCTGTGCCGTAACAAGATTGTCATTGAGCTTCTTTGATGCCTCCTCAATGTGAACCTGGTTCTCTCTTGATGAACAGAAAATAACGCATCCAACGTACTCTCTGAACTCGTATAAAGGCATAATAACGTTAAGAATAGGTGTTCCGAAAACAGAACCGTCAAGCTTATCAACAGAAGTCTTGCCGCTTCTCTTAACATCATTAATGAATTCGTCGTGAAGAATTGAATCTCCGGGCTTGCAGCCGCCGGGAAGCTTGAAGGTATCAGCATCCCATCTGCCGATGCACTTCTCAGTATCACAGAGAACTATATGGCAGTCCATCTGTGTCATTGTCTTCATTAAAGGCAATGTAAGCATAAAAGCATCTAATAATGTACTCATAGTGTGTAACCCCCAATGTTTGAAATCTAAAACTTTTTGATGTTGTCTAACATCTTTTTTATTATAGCATAATTTCAGTGAATGTGAATATATAAATGCAAAAAACCGAACGGTGCAGATGCACCGTCCGGCTTATATTTCTCAAATTTCAAACATATCGCTATATGCCTTAAGAGCGCCTTCGGTGTCGTGTGCCAATACTTTTTTGGCAAGTACCTTACCGAGCTGTACACCCTCCTGGTCAAAGCTGTTAACGTTCCACAGGAAGCCCTGGAACATAATCTTATTCTCAAAATGTGAAAGCAGTGCTCCGAGTGCCTCAGGAGTGAGCTTCTTGCCTGCAATAATACTTGAAGGTCTTCCGCCCTCGAAGTACTTGTTGCGATTCTCATCTTCCTTGCCGCATGCAAATGCTACGATCTGAGCAGCAACGTTGGCACAGAGCTTCTTCTGGCTGGTTGAGCCCTGAATCACTACATCAGTACCGATCTGGCTGTCATTAAAGCCGATGAACTGAAGAGGAATAATATCTGTTCCCTGATGTAAAAGCTGATAGAACGAGTGCTGTCCGTTTGTTCCGGGCTCACCGAAGATTACGGGACCTGTCTTGTATGAAACAAGCTCGCCGAAACGATTGACGCTCTTACCGTTGCTCTCCATGTCTGCCTGCTGCAGATGTGCGGGGAAACGGCTGAGTGCCTGTGAATAAGGAAGCACTGCGGTACTTGCGTAACCTAATATATTTCTCTCATAAACTCCGATAAGTGCATCAAGCATAGCGGGGTTCTTACGAATATCTTTCTCACATGCAAGCTTGTCTTCTGCTGCAGCTCCTGCAAGGAATCTTGCAAAGATGTCGGGACCGAATGCCAATGAAAGCACTGCACCGCCAACTGCCGATGTTGATGAGAATCTTCCACCGATGAAATCATCCATGAAGAATGCTGCAAGATAATCGCTGCTCTTGGCAAGAGGAGAAGTCTCGCTTGTAACTGCGATCATATGCTTTGAAGCATCAAGACCTGCGTTCTTGAGAGCGTCCTTGACGAAGCTCTCATTTGTAAGTGTCTCCAGAGTCGTTCCCGACTTGGATACAAGAATGAAAATAGAATGTGCAACATCAACTGAACCTAATACAGCTGCAGCGTCATCAGGGTCTACATTGCTGATGAACTTAGCTTCCATCTTAAAGAAGCCGTTAGCCTTAGCCCAGTTCTCAAGAGCAAGGTACATAGCGCGGGGACCTAAGTCACTTCCGCCGATACCAATCTGAACAACTGTAGTGAACTTCTCACCCTTGGCATTGGTAATCTCACCTGCGTGAACCTTCTTAGCGAACTCGGCAATCTTCTCCTGCTGAGCTACATAGAACTTACGCTTGTCAGTGCCGTCAGCAACTACACTGCTACCCAGCTGTCCGCGGGTAAGCTGATGAAGTACAAGACGCTTCTCACCGGTGTTGATTACTTCGCCGTTATAGAGAGCCTCGAACTTCTCATTAAGCTGTGCCTCGTCTGCAAGAGAAGCAAGTCTGTCAATGATTTCATCATCAACTGCCTTGGCTGCGTAGTTGTAGCTTAAATCTGCCGCCATCTGTACGCTGTACTTCTTAACGCGCGCGGCGCCTGCAGTGCCGCTCATGGCATCCTTAAGAACAACGCGATGCTCAGACTCCTTAAGAGTTCTGAAAGCGTTCAGTGTATCAAGATTATTCCAGTTAATCATAAATACTTTCCTCCGACATATAAATTCCTGTCGGGGAAATACCCGACAGGTATCATTTTTTATCACCGCGGGTATTATACTTTATTATGATATCAAATTCAAGGATTACTCGCTTACTCTCTTATTCCAGCTTGCTAATGCCTCGTAATTTGTCGAATACTTAGAGGTAGTTGCTCCGCAGCAGGTGCACTTGATGTAGAACTTCTTACTGATCTTGTCTCCGATTATTTCGAAGTCATCCAAAAGCTTAGCTTCTTCACCGCAGAAAGGGCATTTTTTGAGTTCATCCATACTTAGTTTCTCCTTTGTATTATTTATTACTTTAATTATTTTGTAATAGCGGAATAATATCGTCCAGACTTCTGACACATGCATAAAGCATTTTATTAATGTCTTCGTCCGGTTCTGACTGATCGGGCACCATGATAACTCTCATGCCTGCTCTGTATGCAGAAGTGATTCCGTTAGGTGCATCCTCAACGGCTATACAATCCGAAGGGTCAAGTCCCAGTTCAGACGCCGCATACAGATATACCTTGGGAGAAGGCTTGCCTTCGTCAACCATCGTAGCGCTGATTACTTTATCGAAATATCCGGTCAGGCCGGTCATCTCCATATATTGCGAGCACCTCTCAGGGTCTGTCGCTGTTGCAACTGCCCTCACAATCCCATGCTCCTTAAGAAAGCTCAGAAGCTCAATCGCTCCCTTCTTCTTTTGGATACCATGCTCTGCGATATACTCGTCGAAGAGCACCTTGCGGGCCCTTCTTGCTCCGTCGTAATCGAAATCCTCACCGTACCATTCTCTGAAGCGTGCCGGAGCATAAGGCTTGCCAAGCGATCTCAGCTGTAAATACTCCTCATCGCCGAATTTATAGCCCAATCTTCTCATGGTCTCAGGCCATATCTTACGGTAGATTCTCTCAGTGTCGATTAACGTCCCGTCAAGGTCGAAAATCATGGCTTTAACGTTATTCATACTATTCCTCAACTTTATCCTTATAGATTATAATTCTGAAAGTGTCACAAAAGCGTCACAGATTGAGGCGATTTATCATACATGCGAGATAAAATCTCACGCGGTCATCATCGTCCTCGAGGTCGCAACCAAGCAGCTCCTTGATCTTGCCGATGCGGTACACAATCGTATTCTTGTGAACGAACATTTCCTTAGAAACACTGCCTATACTGCCGTTTGATTTAAGATACAGGTACAGTGTCTCGGTGAAATCGCTCTTATGCTCCGAGTCATAATCAAGAAGCGGCCTCAATGTATCCTCGCCCATCTCCTTTAGAATCAGCTTGTCTGAAACCGAGTACAGAAGCCTTTCAGACCCGAGCCTGTCAAAGTATACCGTTGCCTCGTCCGTCGCTATGGCATTCTTCACCGCGAAGACCGCGCGCTCGTAGGAAATATGTATGTTGCCCGAATCCTTCACGGCACTTCCTACTCCCACGTACACATCCCTATCAGACATACGCCTCTTGGCACGCCCGGTGAAGCCCTCGATAATCTCGCCCGTCGATACGTCGTCCACCTCATTGAATATTAGCACAAAATAGCCGTTATAGTAGAAGAAATGCGCATTATGGGAAATATTCTCCAGATAGATCTGCAATCTGTAGCCTACTCTCTTTCGCTCCATCGAGTCCATCGCGTCGAGATCTCCCGTCGTGAACAGTGCCACCTGGAACTTGCCGTCGATTGCGAAGGCCGAGGACAGCTTCTCCCTGTATTCATCCGCGTGCTGTGGCTCCTCTATCGCTTTAATGAAGCCCGCCGACAGCTGCTCATCCGTCTGTGACTGCAGGAATATCTGCACCGTAAGATCCTTAATCATCTCCGACATGACAACATCCCAGGGAACCGTCATAAGCGGCAGATCCTTGGCATCACAGTAATCTAATACCGACTGCGGAATCTGATTGATATAGTAGCCCGTGTTGACGATAACGCCCGCGCCGTGGTGCTCATCCATCGCCTGCACCAGCTTTAAGAGCTTCTCCTCTGTATCAAAGCCCAGTCCCGTAGTAACTGCCAGCTCCTTGCCGTTAAAGTTGGTAGTAATAGTCATGTCCTCGACCATTAACAGCCAGCTTATGGAGTTGGCCCAGCCGTTACGCCCCGCCACCATCTTCATCTGATACTTGGCAGACGAAATAATCATCATATCCTCGACCGTATAACCCACGAAAATGTCCTCCTGTGAAATACTTTTGTATTAGTATAACACTATTTTGTGCTCTTGTCACAAAAAACTCTAATAATTTTTAACTGATAGGCTATTTTTTTGTGATTATTTTATGATAGAATATGAATTACAAAAAGGAAACAACGAAGTACACGTTTCGCGAAAGAAAACGAGACCACAGAAAGGAGAGCACGATATGACTAATACATATTTTACCTTTACAGCAGATACAACACCTTCATGGTACAAAGCAGAACGATATGAGTATTGTGACTCATCCGTAGAGAGCAAGGCTAAGTCATTCTTTAAGTCACTGGCTCACATTTTTTCACTGCTTATTATCTGTTAGAATAATTCTAATCCTTATACTTACAAAAAAGAAAAACGCACCGGATCCTGCCGGTGCGTTTTTCTTTGTGTGTATGATCGATTCGGGCATCTGTGTAAGCATGCGTAAAATTAATCAGATGTATTCTTCTGCTCAGTTCTTCTAATCACATGTGGGGTTCGATTTAGTGTACAGATTCGTGCTTATCATCTGCTCTATCTCGGCGCGCAGCTTCAGAGGCTTAATAACCTCCACTTCTTCAAGATACTGCATTGCCCAGTACTTAATGCCTTCCGGTGCTGCGTGCAGTGAAACCTTAAGACGTCCGTCGTCCTGCTTTGTAACCCACAGATCTGTTCCGAACTTGTCAATGATGGCTCCCAAGCTCTTGTAGCCCGTAAGCATCTCTATTCTCTCGGGCACGCCGGCATAAGCGTAGGTCGCAGCAGCGGCCTCCTTCTCAGGGTCAAACCCGTCCTCATGCTTATCCAGCTCGTAATTCGTAATCTCAAGATTCTTCATGCGGTCAATACGGTACATGCTGACAGTCTTCTGATAGCACAGAACCGCCACAAGATAATAATGCTCATTAGTGAACACCATCGCATAGGGATTGACCGTGAACTTCTTCTCACGCCTCTTATGCAGCTCCAGATCCTCACGGTATTCCATATAGTCAAACTTAATCTTGACCTTCTGGGAAATAGCGTCATCTATCATCTCGATGTTAAGAAAAACATCCCAGTTCTCCGTCTTGCGCTCGGGCTTGATAATCGAAAGATTCTTGATGTGGCGTCTCTCATGAACGCTCACAAGTGTCTGCAGCTTGTCCCGCAGCTGCTCCGTATGCTTCGCCGACATGAACGGGAACGCGCACACTGCATCCGACAGAAGTCTCACCTCATTGATATCCAGGTCCTTCTTGGGATCGCGTACCAAATAGTATCCCTTGCCATTATCATCGTACGTGCTTATATCATACCCCATGTCCGACAGAACACCGATTGCACTGTATATCGTCCTTCGGTCAGGCTCCAGCCCGTACAGCGTCTTGATCTTCGCCGTAATCTCGCTGCGCGTCATAATATGTCTCTCGTCCGAATACTCCTTAAGTACCTCCAAAAGGCAGATAGCAATCGCTTTCTCCGTAAGCATGTGGTTCTCCCTTCAAAACTGTCTTGCGATAATCATGCTGTAGATAGTATATCCGTCGGTAAGGAGCAGAACCTCTGCTACAATCCAGAACACAAATCCCGGAAGGTAATCGTTAGCCTTAACAATCCTTCCAACCGCGATCATAACAACAACCGTCAAAATCATACCTGCTACAGCCTTAATCTTCTCTCTCTTGCTCATTCTCTATACCTCCGCCTTTCGCCACTGGGGACGTTTCCGTTTGACTCATTGGGGACGTTTCTGTTTTGCTCATTTCCTGAGTCAATAGGGACACTTTTGTCTGTCCCTGCTCTATCGCCCTTCTTGCGCCCTTGTTTCACCTTCTGACAGAAGTATATAAAAAAGACCTGTACAAAAATCCGTACAGGTCTATAATACCATATTTCTCATAAATAAAGAATAACCACACTACTTTTGCAAACCAGCAGTTACTTTTGACAGATAGAAGTTACTCTTGCACAAATATCATCAGTCTGCCTGCAGCTCAGCCAGGTAGAAGCCGTCCCATTCAACAGGAATGTTGTAGCCCCAAACACCGGTATCCCAGCGCACATAGCAGTCCTCAAGAGAATCCTTGCCTACAGCGTAGTAATCCTCTTCACCGTTCTCATCATTTCTGCTCATCTCAATAGTTAAATCAATCTCGCTCATTACGAAATTGATAGTCTCAAGATCATTGCCGGTGATAACCAGATTCTCAGGATAGAAATAACCGGGAACCTGATATACAATTCGGCGTGAACCGTCATCGTCTAAATCATCTGCCGTAATAAACAGGTCGCAGCCGTGGCAGTCATACAGTGAAGTGCACAGTGCAGGTGCCTCGCCGCCCGCAAGCGCGGTCCAGCTGATAGTAATCACACCCGTATTATTGTAGAAAGACACATCAGCGCCCTCCTTCACAAACATCTCGCCGCTGTATGTCATGAGTCTGTCGTAGTCAATCACGCGAAGAGTCGAAACGCCGCCCTCATAGAAAGCAAACTCGACATTCAGATCCTCAATAATAGCCTCGCCGTCTTCCTCATCATCCTCGTCTGCAGCAATAATCTTAAATGAACCATCGCCCAGAACCTCAAAACCGTAGTCACGCACAAGTGATGACCATACGCCTGTAAGCATATCTTCAGAGAAAGACTCATCAATCTCATCATCAAAATCCTCGTCGTTCACATCCGACGGCTCCTCATCGGCCTTAGCCTCTTCACCTGACTTAACCTCTTCCTTAACCTCGCCGCTTACATCACTGCCCTTATTACTGTCAACAGCTTCCGAAGCATTCTGTGCCGGCTCCTCTATGGGCTTCTTCTTTCTGCATGCCCCACAAACCAGGCATATAGCCAGAATCATAACCATAACAATAACTACTCTGTTCTTCTTCATATAAATCCCTCCAAAACATCGCGCCTGTATTTCACTTTTTTGCGCGCTTTTGTAATATTACTTCTCTTTCGCGCAAATGTACAGTATCTTTTAGTTACTTCTCTTCACTATCATAAATCTAACCATATCTTATCTCTAAATCTTATCTCTTAATCTTATCTCTTCCTCCGTCTGCCCCAACTCACCGTATCTTCTGCCCTTAAGAAGACTTGAAACCTGCCTTAGTCAAGGGCTCGCGAGTTTAATTTCTGTATCACAGGTTAGTAAATACTCCGTGGTATTACTTGCAACCGGCAGTCTTTTACATATGTGTAGAACCTTAGAAACAGTTAGCGCCCTGATATGACTTCGCAAGGCCGCGCGCCAAGGACGGCGCGCGAGGCGACGTGAGGCACGGATGCCGAATGTCGCCGCGCCTTAAGCGAAGTTATAGCAGAGCGCTTAATGTTTCTTTGGTTCGGAACTTTTTGTAAAAGACTGCCCGTTGTAAATAATATCACGGAGTCTCAATAAAACCCGATACAGAAATTAAATTCGCAAGACCGTAGTCTTATCGCAGATTCAAGCCTTCTCAAGGGCAAGAGTTCTGGTTGTGAGGTCGCAGACGGATGAAGGTCCGTAGTACTGGATGGCGCCGGGATAGGTGAAGCAGGTGTCCTTTGCCCACTCGTCTCTGTGTGCCTCGAAGTACTTGAAGGGAGCGCCGTCAAGCTCAACTAAAGCCTTGCGGATAACGGGCTTGTCCTCGCCGTTACGTCTCTCGATGTTCATCATCTTGGTGATGGGCATACCGCCAGCTACCCACTCATCAGCGGGCTTAGCGAGGTTAGAAACCTTGCTGAGGTAACCGGTATAGCCATATGAAATAAGCATGAATGCGTTGTAACCAAGTGAATAGCAGTAGTCAGCATCGAAGTTTGAAGGGAATGCGCATCTTCCTTCGTAACCGAAGAAGTGATGCTGTGCACTGAACTTACCCTTGTAGGTGCCGGCTGCCTTACGCTTAGCAAGCTCATCCTTAACAAGTGCTGAGAAGAGCTTCTCTGACTCAATAAGTGAAACCTGAACGTTGCCGTGAGGATCTCTCTCAAGGAAGAGCTGCTGCTGTACGAACTCGGGGAGGATTGCAAATACAGCCAGCCTCTTTGCTTAAGCCTTTCTCGATGAAAGCATACTTAGCTGCCCAGTTGGGAAGAGCATTGAATTCCTCAGTCTTCTTGCCTGCAAGGAGCTCGTTGATCTCCTTGATAAGAGCGCCGAACTCGGGAACGAACTCAACAATACCCTCGGGAATGATAGCAACACCGAAGTTGTTGCCGTTGTTGCCACGCTTCTCAACTGAATCAGCGATCTGTGAAGCGATCTGAGCAAGGCTCATCTTCTTAGCTGCAACTTCCTCACCGATAAGGCAGATGTTAGGCTGTGTCTCAAGTGCGCACTCAAGTGCAACATGAGAAGCTGAACGGCCCATAACCTTAATGAAGTGCCAGTACTTCTTAGCAGAGTTAGAATCACGCTCGATGTTGCCAATTAACTCTGAATATGTCTTTGTAGCGGTATCAAAACCGAATGAAGCCTCAATATCCTCATTCTTAAGGTCGCCATCGATAGTCTTGGGGCAACCGATAACCTGAACGCCGGTGTTATGAGCAGCCATGTACTCAGCAAGAACTGCAGCGTTGGTGTTGGAATCATCGCCACCGATGATAACAACTGCTGTAAGGCCGTGCTTCTTAGCTACTTCAGTAACGATAGCGAACTGCTCTTCTGTCTCGAGCTTGGTTCTGCCTGAACCGATAATATCGAAACCGCCTGTATTTCTGTATGCATTGATGAACTCATCGTCAAACTCAACAAAGTCGTCCTCGATAAGTCCGCTGGGGCCGCCCTTGAAACCTAACAGAACGTTAGACTTATCGGTAGCCTTAAGAGCATCATAAAGACCGCAGATAACGTTGTGTCCGCCGGGTGCCTGTCCGCCTGAAAGGATAACGCCGACAACCTGCTTCTTAGCGGCTGCTGTGTTAGCGCCCTTCTTGAAGGTAATCTCGGGCTTGCCATAGGTGTTGGGGAACAGAGCCTTAATCTTAGCCTGGTCTGCTACGCTCTCGGTAGCCTCGCCAACGTTAACGCAGATATCTGCGATGCCGTTCTTCAGCATTCCGGGGAGCTTGGGTGAATACTCGTATCTTGCTTTCTGAAGCGGTGAAAGATTCATAGTAGTTACTCTCCTTTATATAAAAAAATGATTTACCATACCAAACTCGTATGATAAATCATTTTCCCGTAAATGTAAAGATAAACCTCTTATCAATATCTTAATAGTAGTTTACATCAAGACTTCCGTCCGTATTAACGACAAGACCCGCCGTAATCTCGCATTCGCGCTCATTGTAAATAAACGAGAACAGGATGTCAGTATACTCTGCTTCCTCCCCGGGGATACCGGTTATGGTATATACGCATGCTCCGTCGGCGTAAGCAGGCTCTGACAGTGTAAGCTTAGTGTCGTCATAGTTTACGTAGCAGGCAGTTCCGTCGGTGCTGATATACAGCTCAATGCTTCCGTCCTTATTGATTACAAAATAGTAATTCTCAAAGTCCTCAGGGTCGCTGTAGAGAATCTTCTCGCCATCGGAGCGCACGCTGCTTCTCATATAGTAGTTGACTATCTTCGCAGTTATATTGTTCTCAGAATCCGATGTGATATCAAAGGTGAATTCCGCCATGAACAGCTCGCTCTTGCCATCCGTAAGCTCCAGCTGGATATAGGTGTCTCCGCTTGACACAGGTGTTGCGGTGAAGACATAAACCGTAGCCCCTTCAGAGCTCTTCTCAGTAGAGCAGTTGACATTCATCTTCTCATCGTTTGTGTATGCCACCTTCCAGAACGCGCCTTCAGGTACGGCATCCGAACTCTTAAGAACGACTGCGCCGTCCTTATTCTCCCAAGAGAAATTGTAAGCATAGCCTTCGGTGAAATTAGGAAGTCCGCTTGCGTTCTCACTGCTCCTGCCATCACCCTCGGCACCTGACTTATTCTTCTTATTCCCGCCCGAACCGATCAGTACTACAACCACGACCAGCGCGATAAGCAGCACGGCTGCCACTATTCCAAGAATAATCTTCTCTTTTTTCTTCATTTACAAATTCCTCACTCTCATTCTTCGTCACTTCCGGACTCCGTTTTAGCGTCATCCGAGAACAGATCCTGTATCAGTTCAGGGTCAATGCCCGGGGTACTATTCTGCTCAGGCTCGACAAGCTCGGGCTTAACTCCGAATTCAACCGAAGCGCTGAAGCTGTCATCCTCAGTAGAGTATACCGTAAGAACATAAGTCACAATCGCATTGACTCTCTCTGCCTGTGAAGTTACGGTAGTGACGGGCGGTCTGAACATAAGTCTGCCCTGACGGTCATCGCTTATAAATTCCATGGCATTATTCTCATGTCCAAGTGATGACCTCTCAACACACTTAACCGCATATGCATTATTGGCCGCATTCTGCATCGTGACATCAACCGTAATTATTCTTCCTGCCTCAACAAGTCTTCTCTCGTCAGACTTATCGGTTGAGCTGACATTAAAGAAGGTTTCTGCAGCTCCTCCGTCTGCACTCGGGACTACAACCGATAAAACTATTGCAATATCCGAGAAGCACATTTCCTTCGTAGTGCCTGCGCTTATGAAGCTGTTCACGGTCTTGGACTTGGTCACATATCTTGCAGATAACTTGCCGTATTCCTGAATATAATACTTTGCGCCGATATTGGCAAGACCCCAGCCCAAATCTCCTTCCTCGCACTCAGGTGTGAGCCTGATGTTTCTGATCTGTTTAAGTGCCGGAAGAAGCAGAGTGAAGCTTACTTCGCCACCCGCCTCAAAGGACTGGGAAGGTACGAAGTTATTCAGATTGTCGATATGAACATAGCCGTCGGTTTCGTTATGCAGTCCTGTATAAGTAATGTCCATGGCAATTCTGCCTAAGGTGCCGTTATCAACGCCGTCACCGTTCTCCATCGTATTAATGGTAAATGTCACGGGCATCAGGCTCTCAACGCTTCCAAGGCCTCTTACCGGAGTATTAAGCGCTACGGTACCGCCCGCGAAGCTGCCTCCGCCTGCAAACGAATACCAGTCTGCTATCCTGTAATCGTCCTTATCACCCTCGGGATCATCATCGGAAATCGGCTGATATACACCGACTGCCACGCCGTCAATTGTGATATTCACTTTGTCAGTAGGAATTAAGTTCACGCCTACTATCTCATCCACGAATTCCTCGTTGAAGGTGAGCATCACGCTGTTGCCTGCGCGGAGGTATGTATTCTCATCGTCAGTTAAGAATTTATACTTTGACTGATACTGTCTGTCCTGATCATATGTGGTCTTATATACGATAGATACAGCGATATCACGTTTCTCGTTTAGCAGCTTGAACGCTTCAGAGCCTTCTGCTGCAGAAATCATGACAACCTGCTTAGCACCTGATGAGTATCTCTCCCTAAGTGCCACAGGATATTCAGTTATTGTCTCGCCGACTCCGGTTCCGAACTCATAACAGTAAGAGTTCATTACAACTCCGCCTCTTATGTGCTGGACAATCAGCTTGTCAATTTTGGCACTCAGTATAATTCCGTTGTCCTTGTAAGCCCTGAAGGATACGCTGTTAAGCTTAGCCATCTGTGATGCCTTAATGCCGTTGAAATAGAAGCAGTTACTTGCTGTATCCTTATTCATCTCCTCGATTCTTGACATGAAATTCTGTCCGTCAACACGTGAATAGTTTAATGTACAGCACATATCATAGAAGGACATGGGATCTGAATAGTCATTCATAACTGCGATTACGTTAACGGTATCGTTAGCCGAGGTGGGCTCTCTGGTAATGCTTGCGGACCACGAGCTCTCGTTGACCTCAATGACCTGATCCTCAAAAACTACAGTCCATTCCTGACAGTTACCGCCGGCCACGAAGAATTCATGACCCTCGAAGGTATCTCTCACAGCCGCTTCGGCCTCGTTTAATCCGCCCTCTTCGCTTCCCCTTGAAGGAATTGACTGGGTAATCGGGTTAGTTGTGCCGGTTCTCACTATCTCACCGTCGATAATTTTGAACTCGCCGTCAGAGGTAATAGAGCTGACACCGATAAGTCCCGTGCGGATTGTAGTTCCGTTCTTGCTGTTGGAGCAGAACTGGAAGGTTAATGACTTAATAATCTTGGGGTCCTGCAGGCTCACAAGGAATCTTGTGGTCTTGCCGGGTGCAAACATATATGAGGGGTCTGTCAGGTACATTTCCTCATCCTGAGGCGCCTTAGTGCCCCTTGAAACTGTCTGCTTTGAGGTCTGTTTGTTAGTGTATATATTAATGGCCTCTACAATGTCGAAAGCAGCGGTCTGCTCGACATCATTAATATCGATGTAATTGATTACGCCTCCGACTGCGCCTGAGAATACAGGGTTCTCGTTCTCATAGTCAAAAATCGGAACCGTGAACAGAAGATTCATCTCATACTTCTGGTATTCCATTACATAAATCTTCGCCATCTGCGCTTCGTATCTCACAGGCTTCTCTGAGCTCTTCAGGGCACCTTCATCTCTGATATCAATGCCTATCCAGCCCACATGGTCAATGCCCCAGCAGTGATTCATGCTGACGCCGTCCTGCTTGACAACTCGAATCGACTTAATCTCCAGCTTATCGTCAATCTTGTTGTTCGAGGAAATATCGTCCGGAACAATATTGACTGATATCAGATTGCCGTAGTCGCTGTTCGTGTATATGTAGAAGTTCTCCTGATATCCCGCCCTGAAGCCATCGGCGCTCAGCTGCTGGTTAGCAAGTACATAGCCGCTGCTTCCGTTCTCAAATATCAGTCTGAAATAGAAATTATTCTTTGAACCGCTGTCGCCGTATACTTCATCACCGACAACATTGTCCGCAACAGTTACGGTAACAAGATATTTGCACACAGCCTTGGTGAAACCTAAATCCTTGTTGGCAACCTCATACGACATCGAGTAGCGATAATCTTCCCATTCAAAAGCCTCATCCTGCTCGAGAACTGCCGTTGAACCGAAGGTCAGTGTGACCTTCCGCGCGCCCTCGTGCAGAAGCACTTCATCGGTAGACTTAACTAAGAGCTCGCCCTCTACGCGTCTGTTTACGAACTCCTTGGTATAGTATTTCTCACCCTCAAGCTCGATGACATGGTTATAGCCGGTGAAGACCTCTCTGTTGTAGAGCTTCTTGACTTTTCGGATTTCTATTTTCTCAAACTGCCACTCATCCTGACCCTTAAGTTCAAGCGTGATGGCATTCAGCTCAGCTGCATTATTAAGCGCTACCAAAAAGTTTGCAGTCTTGCCCGCACTTACGCTGTGCGCATATGCCGCATTGCCCTTCTCGCTCGGCCAGTAGCCTAAGAAGTCGTTGACCGCATCTCTTAATGATATCTCGTCCGTGGTAGCCTTGTACGAATCTGTCTTGAAATAGTCCAGTTTAACGCCTATGTCGCTCTTTGTAGTGGCGAGAAGGCTGTTTGAAGTAGTAACACTTACAAGATACAGGTTAGTCTTATCCTGTGTCTTGGGAGCAAGGAGCTTGCCCTGTGTGTACTCAGTCATTCTGATATCGGTTGTGAAACCGTAAGCCATAGCGGTACCCTTGGCTGTGTCAGCGGTATAGTAATAAATCGGATTACCGGTAATATTCACGCTGTATCTGCCCTGCTTAGACTCAATGCCGTATACATCATTACCCTTAAGCATATCAGCGGTAACAGTTATCTGATCAGTGCGGTACATCTGCATTCCGTCAATAATCAGCGCTTCATCCGCCATTTTATCCTTATATGCCGCATGCTCGCTCTTATTGCCTGCCTCAACGATTCCGCACTTCTCGTTCAGTGAGCCGTCACTGTCCATATTAAAGGTGAACTGGGTTGAAAGCAGTGTTTTAAAGCCCGGCAGATTAGCCGAGAACACGATATCGTCACCCTGCTGGAACAGAGCTGCCACCGGATTCTGTGCAGTGCCGATGCCCTTGTCTGACAGCCATGTAAGTGCAGACGTAATTACGGGAATATACATTCTCTGAACGTTGCCGCCCATGTCCCTGTATTCTATTTTCAGATACAGACACTCAGGAATCTTAAAGCTGCTCAGGGTTTCTCTTGTATCAGTACCAATGAGACAGAATTCTTCAATGCCCGCCATCGCCTCATCAGTAATGTCAATCTTGAAGGTATAGTTAGAGTTATGGGTTGAATACTCATGGCCGCTCTCGCTTGCCGGGTATGTCTTTAAGGTCTTGTTGCCGCCCGAAGGAGCGAAGGTAATAACAGCGTCAGTATTCCAGGTAATCGAACCCGCCTTCGCAGTTTCAGCCAGTATTCTGCCATCAAAATCGAAGTAATATCTTCCGGCATAGGTTCCGGTATTGCTGTATCCGTATAATGTATCGACCTTATATACTGCCATCTGCTGCAGATTCCAGGTCTCAGACTTCATCTTGCCTGTGGACTGCTCAGTTCTTGTGAACACTTCAATCTTATCGATTTTATCAATACTGCGTCCTTCTGTCTGGAACATAAACATCTCTGTTCCGACAGCCTGATACGGCGTGAGTCTGTCTACAGGCTGATAACCGGTAAGCTCATAATATGTGTTCCCGCTATTGCTGCTTTTAAGACCGCTCGCGCTTACTATATCAAAACCATCCTTATAGGCTCCGCGGTCCATGAAGAACAGCTGTCTGTAGCTGTATTGGCCTGATGTGTAGGTAAGGGAGAACATAATGATATTATCGGTTGCTGACGAAAGCGCACCATTCGTCAGTGCGAGAATATAAGTGTTATCCATTGATTTACCTGTCGCGGCATGGGCTTTAAAGCTGAGACCGTTAAGCTCAGCTCCGATAAAGACAAGCGTAAGTAGTATTGCCACCGCTTTTCTGACCGCTCTTCTCATTCTTTCACGTGCCATAAGAATTACCTCTGTTATCTGTTTTTTATTACTGCTGTTTTGCGGCTTCCTGTTTCTGTCTTATAGATTTCATCAGATGGAAGGCCAGTTCCTCGAGAGTAATTGCCTTAGTCCTGATGTCCTCATTAAGCATGCTCTCAATTGCCGAAGGAGCATTCTCAGCCGCAATGCGCTCCTCTTCTTCCTTCATGTCCGTAAGTGCCTCATGAATGCTAAGACCATCGTCTTCCTCATTCTCATCATTCTCGGCAAAAATAGCACCGAGCATGGCATCGATTGCCTCGTTCTCGTCTTCTTCGCTTCTGTACTCGTTCCTGTAGCTGCCGTAGTCTTCCTCTTCCTCAGGTGCAGAAGCCTTGACAGAAGCTGCCGTAGCGGCAATTTCAGCCTTAAGATCAGCCACTCTTGCGTCAACGAGAGCGCTTATTCTGTCCTCGTTGAGCTTCTCGACCAGTTCAGCAAGAATTCCTGTTGCTGACTCACCTGCGGGCTCATATGCAGGTCTTGATACATATTCTGAAGCATGCTTATGAGCAGGTCTTAATGTCTGCTCCTCGTGAGGCTCCTCTTCATAATCCTCTTCAGGCTCATCGTCCTCGCCTTCAGGCTCTTCGTCCTCATCTTCGTATGCGTCTTCACTTCCAAAGATATCAGCAATCATCGCATCAAAGTCTTCGTCCTCCGAAGCGGTAAGCTCTTCCTCATCCGCTTCTTCCGTAACTTCCTCGGTTTCCTCTGTAAATGTTACTGTTTCTTCAGCTTCTTCCGCTGCAGCCTCCGCTGCCTCTTCCTCTGTGATTTCTACGAAAGTGAAATTAGTCTTCTTCCTGGAATTCGCTGCTGCGTTCTCAGCCTCAGCTGCTTCCGCAGCCTCAAGTCTTTCAAGGACATTGCTCTCTCTTATGATCCTTGACTCGCCAACGAACTCATCCCAGGTCTGTTCTCCGTCCTCGCCCTGGAAATAATTGCTCTCAAAGGTCTTGTCCTGGAACATGTTGACAATGCTTCCGGGCACTTCAACCTTGAAGGTTGAACGCGACTGCGCACTCATGATTGTGAACGCCTGTCCTCTGGGAGCTGCAACAATCTGCTCCTGCTCGACCTCGTTGATTCCGCCGGCCTTCTCATAGAGCTTGCACAAATCGTCCATATCATTGGGCGCCAGCGAGAATACAAAGCTGTACTGACAGGCATTGATAATCGCGGTCGACTTGCGGGCTATCTCCTCGCTTCCGACAAAGTCCTTAATATTCTGTGTGATGACTATCTGCATACCGTTGTATTTACGGATACGCTTAGCCAGCTGGAACATGAAATCAA
>X415_White_Rhinoceros__coassemble_73_pt1 | contig 30402 bp, 26 predicted proteins | sample X415_White_Rhinoceros__metabat2_high_PE_001 | metagenome-assembled genome bin X415_White_Rhinoceros | reverse complement strand
GGTACTTGCTGAGCGCGTTGCTGGTAACGAGAAGGTAGATTTCGATAAGATCGATAAGGCGCCCGAGGAGAAGGCTCGTGGTATAACAATCTCTACTGCTCACGTTGAGTATCAGACAGAGAAGCGTCACTACGCACACGTTGACTGCCCTGGCCATGCTGACTACGTTAAGAACATGATCACCGGTGCTGCACAGATGGATGGTGCTATCCTCGTTGTTGCTGCTACTGATGGTGTTATGGCACAGACCAAGGAGCACATCCTTCTTTCACGTCAGGTTGGTGTTCCGAAGATCGTTGTATTCATGAACAAGTGTGATATGGTTGACGACGAAGAGCTCCTTGAGCTCGTTGAGATGGAGATCACTGAGCAGCTCGAAGAGTACGGCTTCAATGATTGCCCTATCGTTCGTGGTTCAGCTCTTCAGGCTCTTGAGAATCCCAACTCAGAGTGGGGCGACAAGATCATGGAACTTATGGATACTGTTGATTCATACTTCCCCGATCCCGTTCGTGAGACAGATAAGCCTTTCCTTATGCCCGTTGAGGACGTATTCTCAATCACTGGTCGTGGTACCGTTGCTACCGGCCGTGTAGAGCGTGGTGTTGTTCATGTATCTGACGAAGTTGAAATCGTTGGTGTTAAGGAAGAGACCCGTAAGGTTGTTGTTACCGGTGTTGAGATGTTCCGTAAGCTCCTTGATGAGGGCCAGGCTGGTGATAACATTGGTTGCCTTCTTCGTGGTGTAAACAGAACTGATATCGAAAGAGGTCAGGTTCTTGTTAAGCCCGGTTCAGTTCATTGCCATAAGAAGTTTACCGCTCAGGTATACGTTCTTACAAAGGACGAGGGTGGCCGTCATACACCTTTCTTCAACAACTACAGACCTCAGTTCTACTTCAGAACAACTGACGTTACCGGTGTTACCGAGCTTCCTGCAGGCACAGAAATGTGTATGCCTGGCGACAACATCGAGATGACCATCGAGCTGATCCATCCCATCGCTATGGAGATCGGTCTTGGCTTCGCTATCCGTGAGGGTGGCCGTACCGTTGGTTCAGGTAAGGTTGTTTCAATCATCGAATAATTTAACACTAAAAATCGAAGATTAATGCATAATAAAAACCGCTTGCAAGTTTGCAGGCGGTTTTTTGTTATGCATTAATTTATATTTGAGGAGCGTCAGAAGGCTCTTAAACTGCAGGTCACTGACGCGAAGAAGCCTGTCATGAACCGAATGGCGTATGATAAAGCAAGAGGTAATCTGTTTTAAAGTACTGTCTCATATGTGAAAACAGAAGCATTCTACTATTACACAATAGAAAATTACCTTGCGAATTTTCAAAAAGTATACTATATTAGTTACAAATCGAGTAAACGATTAAGTTAGCATAGTTACTACGTTTTATCATAGTAAGGAGCGATAATATGGTATCCATGAAAGATATTGCTGCAGCATGCAAGGTAAGCGTCGCTACAGTAAGCAAAGCACTCAATGATCAGAAGGACATAGGTGAAGAGACTAAGGCCCACATTAAGGCTGTAGCCCATGACATGGGATATTTCCCCAATTCATCGGCCAGAGCTTTGAAGACCAACCGCACCTATAACATCGGTGTTTTGTTCGCTGATGAGGCGAGAAGCGGTCTCACACATGACTTCTTCTCAGCAATCCTTGACAGCTTCAAGCGCACTGTTGAGACGCGTGGATACGACATAACCTTCATCAACTCCTCTAAGAGCGGCAAGGGCATGTCTTACCTCGATCACTGCCGTTACCGCGGCTTTGACGGAGTAGTTGTCGCCTGTGTTAATTTCAAAGACCCTGAAGTAACAGAGCTTATAGAGAGTGATTACCCGCTTGTTACGATTGACCACGTATTCAATAACAGAACCTCTATTGTGTCCGACAATGTAAGCGGCATGAGAGACCTTTTGAAGTATATTTACAAGTGCGGACACAGAAAGATTGCATATATTCACGGACTTGATTCAGCTGTTACGAGAAGCAGACTTTCATCCTTCTACAGGACTGCTGAGGAGCTGGGACTCACAATTCCGGATGAGTATATTCTCGAAGCGCCCTACCGTGATACGGACGGAACAAAAATCATGACGGAGAAGCTTCTGGACCTTAAGAATCCTCCGACATGTATTCTTTATCCCGATGATTTCTCTGCTTTTGGCGGAATCAACGCCATCAAGGACAGGGGGCTCAATATTCCCGATGATATCTCGATTGCGGGATACGACGGAATCAGAATCGGAAGACATATCTCACCGCCCCTTACGACACTGCGTCAGGACACTGAGGCAATCGGTGTGAGAGCGGCCGAAGCACTCATAGATTTAATTGAGAAACCCAAGTCGACAATCATTGAACAGATTGTAATTGAGGGCTGGGTTCACGAAGGAAAATCAGTCAAAATATTAAAGTAAACTACTAAACTGTCCGATATGAATAATACGGGCAGTTTTTTTATCAAACAAGCAAATTTCCTTTGAAAATCAGCCGAAGTGCGTATATAATTAATGATGAATGAGTGGGTAAGGGACTCAGGTTTGAAAGGAGATTACAGAAATGATAGGAAGCGATATTGGAATTGATTTAGGAACTGCCAGCGTTCTTGTATATATAAAGGGCAAGGGTGTTGTTTTAAAGGAGCCCTCAGTCGTAGCATTTGACCGTGAGACTAACAAAATTAAGGCAATCGGCGAGGAAGCAAGACTGATGCTCGGCCGTACACCCGGTAACATCGTAGCTGTTCGTCCTCTTCGTCAGGGCGTTATCTCAGATTACACCGTTACAGAGAAGATGCTTAAGTACTTCATCCAGAAGGCTGTTGGTAAGCAGCGTTTCCGCAAGCCCGTTATCAGCGTCTGCGTTCCCAGTGGTGTAACAGAGGTTGAGAAGAAGGCAGTTGAGGATGCAACTTACCAGGCTGGCGCTCGTGAGGTTGCTATTATCGAGGAGCCCATCGCTGCAGCTATCGGTGCAGGTATCGATATCGGCAGACCCTGCGGTAACATGATCGTTGATATAGGCGGCGGTACAACTGATATCGCTGTTATTTCCCTCGGCGGAACAGTAGTAAGCACATCTATCAAGATTGCAGGTGATGACTTTGATGAGGCACTTGTACGTTACATGCGTAAGAAGCACAACCTGTTAATCGGTGAGAGAACAGCTGAGGATATTAAGATCCGCATCGGTTCAGCATACAGAAGACCTGAGACCGTTGCTATGGATGTTCGTGGACGTAACCTGGTAACAGGACTTCCCAAGACAATCTCTGTTTCTTCAGAGGAGACAGAAGAGGCACTTAAGGAGACTACATCACAGATCGTTGAGGCAATTCACAGCGTTCTTGAGAAGACTCCCCCTGAACTTGCAGCTGATATCGCTGACCGCGGTATTGTGCTTACAGGTGGCGGATGCCTGCTCTACGGTCTTGAGGAGCTCATCGAGGAGAAGACAGGTATCACAACCATGACAGCTGAGGATCCCATGACAGCCGTTGCTATCGGAACCGGCAAGTATGTTGAGTTCTTAAGCGGCAAGAAGAACTAAGTAACAAGCCTGACAGGGATGCAGGCATAATATATGGCATGGACGCGAGTAGCTAGACAACTTTGGAGGTTATATGCTTAGAAGCTTATACACCGGTTGGACCGGTATGTACACCGAACAGAGAAGGCTGGATGTTATTTCCAATAACATGGCCAATGCTACCACCGTCGGATTCAAAAAAGAAGGAGTTACGAGTCAGAGCTTTGACGATGTTATGGCTGTTAAGATTCGTGACGTATCTGAGGACTGGAAGCAGAGACAGATTGGTGAGATGAACCTTGGAGTTAAGATCGGTGAGGTCTACACAGACTATTCACAGGGCTCCTTTGTTCAGACAAACAACGATTATGACCTCGCAATTGAAGGCGAGGGTTTCTTCGTTGTCAATGTAACGGACCGCGAGGGCGTGACACATGAGTCAGTGACCAGAGCGGGACAGTTCCACATTACCAGAGACGGGTACATTGTTGACGTCGACGGCAATCATCTTCAGTCCGAGGCAGGGGACCTTCAGGTCTCTGTCGATGCAGGCAAGGTCGTTATCGACTTTGACGGAAGCGTTTATGAGGACGGTGTCATGACAGACAAGATTCTCATGCGCGACTATGAGGACTACGATTACCTTAAGAAGTTTGGCGATACATATTACCGCGCTGTACAGGGAGCTACCGAGAAGGACGCTACAGGACAGATCAGACAGGGTTATATAGAGCAGTCAAACGTTAACATAGTTGATGAGATGGTCAACCTTATCGCAATTACCAGAGCTTATGAGGCCGGACAGAAGGTCATCAAGTCAGTTGATTCAACAATTGAACTTGCGGTCAGTTCAGTTGGTAAGGTTTGACATTAGGAGGTAATCTATGATCAGAGCATTATGGACAGGCGCTTCGGGAATGACTGCACAGCAGACCAGTCTCGATAACATCGCCAACAATTTATCAAACGTTAATACAACCGGTTTTAAGAAGCAGACAACCGAGTTTTCAACACTTTTATATTCAAAGCTTCAGCGCAAGGTTACCGATCATAACGGCGACCCCAAGCCTGTTATCGGACAGGTAGGTTCAGGCGTACGCGTATCAGGACTTACTTCGGTCTACACACAGGGCGCAATGCTTGAGACCGGCAAAGAAACTGATATGTGTATCGAGGGCAACGGATTCTTCAGAGTAGTAATGCCTGACGGAAGCCTCGCCTACACACGTAACGGTGCATTCCAGTATAATATAGGCAATGAGGGTGTTACGCTTTCAACTGCAGAGGGTTATCCTGTTCTTGACAGTACGGGAGCAGCAATTACCTTCAATACTACAGAACTTGATATTGCCAAGCTCTCTATCGACGAGTACGGCAACTATATGTATCCCGATGCGGAGACAGGCGTTCCGCAGTATATCGGAGTTCAGATTGGTCTTGTACAGTTCAACAATCCGGCAGGCCTTGACAAGATTTCAAGCTCACTGCTTAAGGAGACTGAGAACTCAGGCGCAGCACGCTTCGAGGGCGATGACGCAGCACTTACCGTCAGCAAGATTCACAACAAGTACCTTGAGGGCTCTAACGTTCAGACCGTTGATGAAATCGTCAACCTGATCGTAACTCAGCGAGCATACGAGATGAACTCAAAGGTCATCACCGCGTCAGACGAAATGATGCAGCAGGCCAATAACCTGCGATAATAAACAGCGAGCCACCACATCACTGCCGTAAGCTTGCTTACGGGCAGTGATGTAGTGGTGAGCGTAAACGACATGAGTAACGAAGCGCGAAGCGCGAGAGTTACGAATGCCGTCCGGCACGGGAGCAGCGAAGCTGCGAAGTGACGGGTTTATTATATAACAGCGAGCCGTGTAGCTGCGAAGTGACGGGTTAATTAATATACGGGGAGGTTTCATATGGCGATATCTCTTAGTAGCGACATCACACAGGTGATGAATACGCTTAATCAGAAGAATGCTTCTGAGGCGAAGGCGACAAGCCTTCAGCAGAGCCTTAAGAATCTTGATAAGAACGCTACTGATGAAGAGCTGATGGCGGCATGCAAGAGCTTCGAGAGCTATCTTGTTGAGCAGGTTCTTAATAAGACCAGAGAAGCGCTTATTCCCGAGAAGGAAGACGAGAACGAATATCTCAAGATGTTCGGTGACAAGCTCTATACAGAGTATGCAACAATGATTTCTGACAGCGGACAGCTTGGACTTGCTCAAAAGCTGTACGAGGCGATGAAGAGAGATTACAAGACGACAGCAGCGGAGAATACTTAATGACACTTGAAGGCTGTGTAACAAATATTATTTACCGTAACAGTGATAACGGTTATACCGTATTAGAATTGTCGGGGCAGGGCGATAAGATTCCAACAACCTGCGTCGGCAATTTTTCATATCTTTCCGAAGGTGAATACCTAAAGGTCGAGGGAGAACTAACCAAGCATCCCGTCTATGGCTCACAGCTTCAGGTGAGCAAATACCAGATAACAGAGCCCACGGACAGGGCGGCGATGGAGCAGTATCTTGCTTCAGGGGCCATCAAAGGCATTGGCAAATCTCTTGCTGCCAAGATAGTCAAAAACTTTGGCGATGAGACCTTCAGGGTAATCGAGGAAGAACCCGAGCGGCTCGCGGATATCAAGGGAATCAGCGAGCGAATGGCCAGATCTATAAGTGAACAATTCGAAGAGAAGCGCGAACAGCGCCAGTCTATGATGTTTCTGCAGCAATACGGCATTTCGTCAGGTCTTGCAGTCAAAATCCACAAGCAATACGGTGCGGCAATGTATGATATCATACAGACCAATCCTTACAAAATGGCGGAAGACATTCCGGGCGTAGGTTTTAAGACTGTTGACGAGATAGCTGCGCGCGCGGGAATCGGTGGCAACTCCAAATACAGAATCCGTGCAGGTATTCTGTACGCGCTCTCAGAGGCCGCAGGACAGGGCCATACCTTCCTGCCGCAGAGCAAGCTTATAAAATACACGCAGCAGCTTCTTATGGTCGATTCTGAGGAAATAGAGCGCCAGACAGATGCACTCCTGCTTGAACGCAAGCTTTTTGCAACGCATGATGGTGAAGACGAGAAGGAGCTGTGCCTGTATGCCTCACCCTTCTACTATATGGAGCTCAACACAGCCAGAATGCTTATAGATCTTAATGTCAAATATCCTGTCAGGGAAGACAATCTTGAGAAGCAGATAGAGCGTGTACAGGACGGTCTTGACGTTGAACTCGATGAACTTCAGCGTCAGGCGGTAAGAGAAGCGGCGACAAACGGTGTATTTGTGCTCACAGGAGGCCCCGGAACGGGCAAAACGACGACTATAAGGGCAATTATCAGTCTGTTTGAGGCTGAAGGCTTAGACATACTGCTTGCGGCGCCTACAGGGCGCGCAGCGAAGCGTATGAACGAAACTACGGGGCGTGAAGCCTCAACAATTCACCGCCTTTTAGAGCTGAAACCGAGTGAGGATATAAAGAACACCACCGAGGAAGGTTCCAAGGCGTATCATTTTGACCGCAACGAAGCTAATCCGCTTGAGACGGACGTGCTGATTATCGACGAGATGTCAATGGTAGATATCTCTCTTATGTGTGCACTACTGAAGGCAGTAGCTGTCGGAACAAGACTTATTCTGGTAGGAGATGTCAATCAGCTGCCAAGTGTAGGCCCTGGTAATGTCTTAAGAGATATTATTAATTCAGAACAGTTCAATGTGATAAAACTGAACACAATCTTTAGACAGGCACTTACAAGTGACATCATTGTCAATGCCCATAAGATCAATAAAGGAGAAGAAATAAGCCTTGATAACAAGAGTAAGGACTTCTTCTTCATGCAAAGAGACACTGCAGATGACGTTGCAGGGGTTGTTGTTGCCCTTGTGAGAGATAAATTGCCACCTTTTGTGCATGCAAGACCGTTTGATATACAGGTTTTGACCCCTATGCGCAAGGGAGAGCTCGGTGTAGAGCGATTGAACACTGTTATACAGCACTATTTGAACCCTGAAGACCCCAAAAAGCAGGAGAAGGAGTCACATGGCGTAATATTCCGTGAGGGAGACAAAGTCATGCAGATTCGAAATAATTACCAGATAGAATGGGAATGCCGCAATCAAAAGGGATTCTTAATAGACAGCGGAATGGGAATCTTCAATGGAGACTGTGGAATCATAAAGGAGATAAATTCTTTTGCGGAACAGATGACGATTGATTTTGACGACGGTAAGATTGTTGATTATCCGTTCTCGCAGCTTGATGAACTGGAGCTGGCTTACGCTGTCACGATTCATAAGTCCCAGGGAAGCGAATACCCGGCAGTAGTACTTCCGCTGCTTGGCGGACCTCAGATGTTACTTAACAGAAACCTTCTCTATACCGCGGTTACGAGAGCTAAGAATTGTGTAACTCTGGTGGGAAGTCGTAATACTATCAATACTATGATAAACAATGTTAATGAACAACAAAGGTATTCAGGTCTCATGAGAAGAATACAAGAAATGTCGTGAGATTTATTGCAAAACGACAATAATATAAAATATTTTGCGAAAAACGAAAAAAGTACGTGCAAAATCGAAAAAGATGTTGTATACTATATGTATTCGGAGGAAGTTTGACTAAAGAGCTACTTAGAAGTATTTATCCGAGACTCTGTCCGGGGTGCAGAAAGGTGTTACCGCCTGACCTTACGGTATGCCCTGACTGTGCAAGAAGGTTTAAGCATATTGAACCTCCCTTCTGTTACAAATGCGGAAGGCATGTTGAACATGACGAGGATCTTCTGTGCAGCGAGTGTGCGAAGAAGGAGCATCACTATGACAGAGGCTATGCTACTTTCGCGTATGACAATTTTATGCGACAGGCAATGAGCGATTTTAAATTCAACGGAATGCGTGAGAATTGTTTATTCTTCATTAAAGAAACAGTTACCGCATATAAGGCCGCAATTTTAGAATTTGCTCCGCAGGCGATTGTACCTGTTCCGGTTCACAAAACGAAGCGACTGTTCCGCGGATACAATCAGGCCGAGGTCCTGGCAGAAGAATTATCAAAAGAGCTTGGCATCCCCACGGTGGGTGATCTGCTTGTGAGAGTAAGGAAGACAGGAGCTTCCAAGAAGCTTGACTCGCGTCGCAGACGAATTAATCTTCAAGGTGCGTTCGCCTGTAACACGTCAAAATACTCTGACACAATTATTAAAACTAAATTTAAGAAAGTTTTGCTTGTGGATGACATTTATACAACGGGTTCTACGATGGAGAGATGCACGCTGACACTCAAATCGGCAGGTGTCTTGCAGGTCGGAATTCTGAGTATTTCCATAGGCAGTGTTCTATAATTATTTTAGGAGGTAGCTAAATGGAAGTCAGATCATGTAGAGGTTGCGGCAAATTATATAATTACCTTGGACCCACGACCCCTGCTTGTCCCCAGTGTATGGCAGCAAACGAGGAGAAGTTCCAGAAGGTTAAGGAATATATCCGTGAGAATCCCGGAGCCAACATTCAGCAGGTTGCCGATGACAACGAGATTTCTGTTAAGATGATTAAACAGTGGGTTCGTGAGGAACGACTGACCTTCTCAGAGGGCTCAGGCGTTGGTATTGAATGCGAGAGCTGCGGAGCTACCATTCTTACCGGACGTTACTGTAATATGTGCAAGAGCAAGATGACTCAGTCCATCAATGATATTGTTAAGGCATCAAGACCTCAGCCTGAGTTTAAGAAGCCTGCTAACGAATCAGCCAAGATGCGTTTCTTAGACAACGACAAGGAATAAGGAGGGATCACTATAGAAATCGATGATCGCTTCGTCGAGACAGTGATTGATTCCGTCTATAGGAAGGTGACTGAGCAGGTCACCGGAATTAAACTGGAATCACCCCCGGCGAGAAAAAAGAAAGTTGAGAATCCGATTTCCGTTGTTGTTCTTTCCAAGGGCGTATTTAAATCCAAAGCAGTTGTAGTATTCCCTGCGAAGTTTATTGAAGCAGTCACAGCGGGGATGAGCAAGGGCAATACTCTTTCCGAAGAAGAAGGGGATGCTTACTTTAAAGAATACATGAACATATTCTTTGGACGATTTATTTCCGAGATCAACAATGTGGTCGGGAGGTCATCACGATTCGTTATACCGGTTCTTTTGAGAGGATCGTATCGTGAGACTGCAGAGAACGAATATTCAAACAGAATTGATGTAGGGTTTATGAGCGAGCAGGGAAGGATTGATTTCGCACTGAAGTACGAAGTCTTGCCTGAACACTCCAGCAACTGATTAAGAGAAAGGGACTATGTATGAAAAAAGTGTTGATTATTGATGATTCACCCTTTATTGCAAAGGAAATATCAGATATCATCGAGCCGAAGGGCTACGAGGTTGCAGGACATGCGAAGAATGGTGAGAGCGGAATAGAGATGGTAGAATCTTTAGATCCCGATATCATCACTCTTGATATTATCATGCCCGGTATTGACGGTATCGAAACCGCTCAGGAGATTCTTAAGAGGAAGCCTGATTCCAAGATAATCATGCTGAGCTCTCTGTGTGATCATGACACCATGGAGGAAGTTGAGAGCATCGGACTTAAGTATCTTGTAGCTAAACCTATTGAAGCTGACAAGCTTATGGAAGCACTCGAGAAGGTTGTACAGAATTAAATCAAGATTTAAAGAACGGCCAAAAATCGATTGCCAAGAGACAAAAAATAAAAGCTCCCGGAGGAGCTTTTTATTTTTTGATTTCGATTCCATCCTCTCGGATGACGATCAATTGATTCTTCATTAAATGCCCTATGGCACGCTTAAATGAGTTCTTCGACATGTTAAAAGCAGATTTAATTTCTTCGCTATCTGACTTATCGTGGTACGGAAGGAATCCGTCTTTGGATTCTTTGAGCTTGTTGTAGATAATATCGCAGTCAGGTCCGAGCTGAAGGTAACCGGGCTCACGGAGTGAGAGCTCTAACTTGCCGTCCTCGAGTACTCTTGATACGCGGACGTTAATCTCCTCACCGGGCGCAACCTCTCTGATAAGCTCCTTTTTAGGGATTAAACCTGAGAACATATTGTCAACCGCAACAAACGCTCCGATGGTTTCTGAAATCTCATAAACGGTTCCGTTCACCCAGTCTGATTTCTGATAATCGGAATCAAGACGGAGATATTTATATATCTTTGTAGTGGCACAGAGACGTTTTGATTTGTCCACATAGAGTGTCACAAGAACCTGATCACCGGGCTGCACTTTGACTGTCTGTTCCTTAAAAGGAAGGAACAGGTCCTTGGGAAGACCCCAGTCGAGGAAGGCTCCGACCCTGTTGACATCCTTGACGGTAAGCTTGGCAACTGTTCCGATTGTGAGCGGAGGAGTCTTCAGAGTAGCTATAGGTCTGTCCTCTGAATCAAGGTAAACAAAGGCACGAATGGTGTCATCAATATTTAATGCAGATTTAATTTCGTTCTTAGGTAAAAGTATGTCGGTTTTGTCTGTTATGCTTGAAGAATTGCCGCTTGAGTCACGTGAGAATATTGCGAGCGGGTCTCTTTCTTCTCCAAGATAAGCACCGATAGATGTTATTCGCAGGACCTTGAGATTCTGCATACGTCCTAATTGAATCATTGTATTTCTCCTATCATTCCTAACGGTGGCACAAGTATAGCATAATTCCTAATATAAATACAGAACTATTTGCTATTAAGAAATTCCTGTTGTATTATATTGTGAGAAAAAGGGAGGATTTACTCATGGATTATAATCGCAAAATCAAAGGCGCTAACGTCGTATTCCTTGTTACTGTTTTGGTTAATTTCTCTTTGTCGATTCTTGCATCCATTCTTGCATTATTTGGCATAGACCTGTTCGGAGGAAGCGTACCGCTTCAGCTCTTGATATCCCAGTTTGTATTCGTACTTCCTGCAGCACTTTATCTTATCTGTTTCTCAAAGGATTATTCTCTGCTCAGACTTAAGAAGATTAAATTCGTAGACATTATTCTGTGCATAGTATTCTATATATGTGTATCACCTGTTCTTACATTCCTTAATTTATTATCCCAGCTTTATTCACACAACGCTATCGCATCAATTATGTATTCAATAAGTGATGAGGTTCCTTTTGTTGTGGGTATTCTGCTTATGGCTGTAATTCCTGCATTTTGTGAGGAAGCTACTTACAGAGGACTGTTCTATAATACCTACCGTGAGAAATTCCCGCTTGCGGCAATTATTCTTTCGGGACTTCTGTTCGGACTTATGCACGGCAATTTAAATCAGTTCACCTATGCTTTTGCACTTGGAGCTGTTTTTGCACTGCTTGTTGAGGCTACGGATTCACTGTGGTCATCTTTTACTGTACACTGCATGGTCAATCTGTTCTCTACTGTGCTGCTTTATGCGCTTCCTAAGGCACTCGCATTCATTCAGAACCTCTACAATGAGGCCCTGGCAGAGGGCGATCAGATGACGATAAGCCTTATAGAAGGTGCTATCGGAACCGACGATTTGACAGTGGAGGGCTTTATGAATGCAGGCACTGACCTCTCTAAGGCAGACCTTCTGAAGGCTCTTCCGGGCTACGCAATAAGCGCAGTAATCGGTGGCGTGCTCGCGTTCTTTATTCTCAGAGCCATTGCCAAGAGATGCGGACGCTTAGAGATTCTCAAAAATATCTTCACTAAGAAAGAAAGACTTGCAGAACCTCAGCCTGTTCGCTATACTGTTGGCGACGCAATTCCTGACGATTTCCGGAATGCGGAAGTTCCGTTAACTCCCGCTCCTGTTGTTAAGACAAAGCTTTTTACATGGGAACTCATTGCAGCGATGGTAATCATGATTATTGAAATGGTTGCCACAGAAGCTCTTTATAATATTATGCTCTAATAAATTTACATATAAAGGAAAGAGAGGAAAGATTATGAGTAATGATGTACGTCCCGAGTCCATGGCCAGAATCACGACCATAGAACAGGCAGAGCTGTTCATTAATGAGCAGGTTGATGCCATCAAGGAACAGGTTGGTAACGGCAAGGTTCTCCTTGCACTGTCAGGAGGTGTTGATTCATCAGTAGTTGCAGCACTTCTTATCGAAGCTATCGGAAGACAGCTGGTATGTGTTCATGTTAATCACGGCCTTCTCAGAAAGGGTGAGCCCGAGCAGGTTATCGAGGTTTTCCGTGATCAGATGGATGCTAATCTTGTTTATGTTGATGCAGTTGACAGATTCCTTGATAAGCTCAAGGGAGTTGATGATCCTGAGCAGAAGCGCAAGATTATCGGCAAGGAATTCATCGAAGTATTTGCTGAAGAGGCACGTAAGCTTGACGGTGTTAAGTTCTTGGCACAGGGAACTATTTACCCCGATATCTTAGAGTCTCACGGTGTTAAGGCTCATCACAATGTTGGAGGACTTCCTGAGGATCTGCAGTTCGAGCTTGTTGAGCCTGTTAAGTTCCTTTATAAGGATGAGGTTCGTCTTGTAGGCAAGGCTCTCGGCCTTCCTGACAATATGGTTTACCGTCAGCCGTTCCCCGGCCCCGGCCTTGGTGTTCGCTGCACCGGCGCTATCACACGTGACCGTCTTGAGGCTCTCAGAGAGGCAGACGCAATTGTTCGTGAAGAAATCGGCAAGCTTCCCGAGACACCCTGGCAGTATTTCTGCGCAATCCCCGATATGCAGTCGACCGGTATCAAGTACGTTGACGGCAAGGGTGAGCGTTACATGGGCTGGGCATGCGTAATCCGTGCGGTCAACACTGTTGACGCAGTTAAGGTTACCGTTCCTGAGATTCCTTTTGAGACCCTCTGCAGAATGCGTGACAGAATCGTTGCAATACCCGGAATCAACAGAGTTCTCTGGGATATCAGCGAGAAGCCTGTTGCTACAATTGAGTGGGAATAAGACATTACTTTTTCTAAAATGTTAAATAGCACCGCAGATTTCGAATCTGCGGTGTTTTTTTATTGCAATTATATACAAAACGTGATACACTAACTATAAGTACACAAATGAAGAACAAAATCATTTGATTACGTGAATAAAACTATTGATTTTCAAAAGTACGACACAGGATTAAGGTTTAGTACCGGGAAGGAGCAACACATGAAGCAACAGATAGCTTGGACAAACCGCGCAGCAGTACCCGAGGCTGTGGACGATTTGATGAAGCAGTTAAGTGAAACAGGAGAGAACTGCAATCTGGTTATGTTTTTTGCGAGCGTAAGCTATGATTTTGCAGAGCTTTCACGCGCACTTAAGGAGAAGTTCCCTAAGAGTGAGGTTGTAGGCTGCAGTACCTCAGGTGAGATCAGTGAGAACGGTTTCACAAAGAATGGAATTGTGCTTACGACCATGAGCTGCAGTGCTACCAAGGTCAAGGGCGTTATTATAAGAGAAGGCGCTAAGTACCCTATCATTGAGAAGGATGAGATTTTGGGCGCTATGCGCAGCTGCGGAATTGTTCCCGGACAGGGCGGACATGATGACTGCTTCGCGTTCACATTCATTAACGGTCTGTGCAATGCTGAGGAGTGTATTCTTTCTCTGCTGTACTCATTAATCGAGGATGACAGATTCAAGATTCTCGGCGGTTCTGCCGGCGACGATCTTAAGTTTGATACAACCTATGCTTCGCTTAACGGTGAGGTTGTTACCGATGGCGGTGTTGTAGTATTTGTTAAGACTTCAAAGAGATTCACAATCGTTAAGGAGAATATCTTCAAGCCTTCAGGCAGAAAGGTCAATTTCACAAAGGTTGACACTGCAAGCAGAAGACTTATTGAGATTGATAACAAGCCTGCTACCGCTGAGTATGCAAGACAGCTTGGAATCAGAGAGGATGAGATCGGTGGCGCTTCACTTATGCATCCTCTTGGAAGAATGTTCGGCGACAACATCTTTATTTCCTCAATCGCAGGTGTTAACAATGACAAGAGCTTTGGAATGTACTGCCGCGTTATGCCGAATACCAAGGTTGATATCATGGAACTCGGCGATGTTGAAGGCATTATGAATTCAACCTGTGATGCGATAGAGGCAGCAATTCCCAGAACCGGATTTGTATTCTTTATCAACTGTATCTTAAGAACTCTGATGTTTGAGAAGAATACTCAGGGCAAGTACCTGGTAGACCTGTATAAGAACAGATTCGGTAAGGTAGCCGGCTTCTCGAGCTACGGCGAACAGATAGATAAGATCAATTCAAATCAGACACTTGTAGTACTGGCTATGGAGGAATAAGAGATGGGTTTATTTTCTAAGAAGAACAATGAGGTTGTAACTGAAGTCAGTGCTTTGCAGACAGCTGAAGTTAAGGAAGTTGATACTGCCGAGCGCAAGAAGGTATATCAGGCAGGCCTTGATTCCATCGAGGCCATCAAGAAGATTCTGCAGAAGCAGAACAGAGGCGATGCCCTTGAGAAGTTCATTGATGATCTCTCGGGCAACAAGGAAGTTTATGACAATCAGAGAGCAGTGCTCACAGAAATCAGCGAGTCCTCCTATGCTATGGAGAACCAGATGAATGAGATCATGGGCAGCTACAATAAGAACGACGATCGCGTTGACGAGGGCGCGGAGAGTATCAGACGAGTAGTTGATGCGACTGATAAGGTTGAGGCTATCAACAAGTCCTTCACTGAGAAGTGCCAGACCTTAAGCGGCGGCATCGATCAGATTATTGAGTATATGGCTGACATCAATGCGATTTCAAGTCAGACAAACCTGCTTGCACTTAACGCTTCAATCGAGGCAGCAAGAGCGGGCGATGCAGGACGTGGCTTCGCAGTAGTTGCTGAGGAGGTTCGTAAGCTTTCAGAGAATACAACAGCTATTTCCGCTAAGATCAAGGAGACCATCGGCGATCTTAATGCCAAGATGGCAAGCGTTATTGAAGAGAGCACCAAGAACGAGGAGCTGATTGCAACTCTTCGTGAGACAACAACCGTATCTCTGAGCAAGTTCGATGAGCTCAAGAATGCGAGCAACGAGAATGTTGAGTACACCAAGGATCTGCTCTTTAAGATGCGTGAGAATTCAGACCGTATCTCGAAGGCTACTGAGTGTATGGACAACATTGAGATGCTTGAGAAGAGAAACACCGAGAACATTATGTCAATCAACGGCGAGATGAGTGGCGGCGTTGTTCAGGTATCAGATATTGTATCATTCCTGATGGAGCTTCAGGCTGTTATTGAGTATTTGAAGTGATTCATATGTGGGAGGTATTTTAGGGGTATAGCGTATGTTTAGCAAGGCGGACAGGATGAATAGCATTTTGAAAAAGGTTATTGCATCATTGCTTATAGCGGTGCTTGTTATTTGTGCGCCCATCTCATGGATGGGCGGCGAGGCAGGCGCCGTTTTCGCGTCTTCAGATAACGCCTCGGAAGATACCGGCCGAAAGGTAAGAATCGGCTTCCTCCTTGAAATGCCTTATTTCATGGAATACAACAAAACGAGCGGTGTAATGTCCGGCTACGGTTACGAATATATCAGATCAATCGTCAACTATACGGGCTGGGATGTTGAGTATGTGTACGGCGAGTGGAATGACCTCTATCCGATGCTTGAGAACGGCGAGATAGACGTGCTGCCTGACGTTACTTACCTTCCGGAGCGTGAGGACACTCTTCTGTATCCCAATTACCCCATGGGAACTGAAGTGGTCAGAATATACACATACGACCAGCACGGTCCGCTTTCGGACGATTTATCGGAGCTTGAGGGCAAGAAGGTAGCAGTTACGGCCAACACCAATCAGCAGTTATTCCTGGAGGAGATGGTTGAAAAACTCGGCATCAACTGTGAGGTCCGCTCCTACACTTCAGAGCTGCTTCGCAATACTGAGTTTGCGCACGGAAGACTTGATTATGTAGTTGAAGTCGACGGCTCCGTACAGCGCGAGTGGTGTCCTGTATACTCCCTGTTCTCATCGGATTACTATCTTGCCGTAGCTAAAGACAGAACGGATCTGCTCAGCGAGCTTAATCTGGCGATGTCATACATCTATGCGCTGAATCCTAATTACAACGACTCCTTATACTATAAGTATTTCACAGGAACCGTAATCGGCAAGACACTCACAGATAAGGAGAAGGAATGGCTGGACGGCCATAAGACTCTTATCTGCGGTCAGATGGAGAAGGCGGAATTCGGTAAGGATGAGTCGGCAGAGGGCAAGCTTTTTAAAACCTGCAGAGATCTGCTTACCTCGATTCTTGGAGAGGTAACCAAAGAAGAAATAGAAATCCGATATGTGACCTTCGCAACCTACGGCGCAATGCTGGAGGCCCTAAAGAACGGTGATATAGATGTGGCCTTCCCTATGTATGAGGATGACTTCATTGAGGACTGTGAAGGCTATACATGCGTGGACAGGGTATTTGAGACCAATCTCTATCTTGTTACCGCATATTCGAAGACTCCTGTTTTTAATCACTCAAAAACAGTGAACTCTGTGGCAGTATCGAAGAACAGCATTACTGCGTACTATGCGAGAATGTTCTTCGGAGACTGCGAGATATTCTATTATGAAACCATTGAGGAATGCTTAAGGGCTGTCCAGAACGGGCTTGCCGATGCGACATTCCTTGTTGAAGATTATACAGAGCTGTTCTTACACAGCACGAACAATTATCAGGGACTCAGAGCTGAGACACTGTCAGATAAGTGCCCTATATCCTACGGTATAAAGGAGAATAACACAGGCCTGTGGATGCTTTTGCACAGAGGCCTTACCCTTATGGGAACCACTAAAATAGAGAGTATTCTCCAGTCCAACATGATTGTTTCAAGTGAGTTCTCACTGTGGAATTTCTTACTGAATAACGCAGTGGCATTCTCGCTGATCATTATTGCGGCAGCCTTCATGGTATTCCTTCTTATCCTTGTCGGAATCAACAGAAAGAATTCATCAAAGACTACCAGATACATTGCGGTTATTGAGAACCTGATAGCAGATTACGAGACAATCCTTCTGGGCGATATTGACACCAATGCACTCAGTGTATTCAGACTCCCTGCTAATTTCCCTGACCGGCTTGTGGCACGTCTTAATATCGGACTGTTCGCATTCTTAAATTACATGGCGGATGTATTCGTTGATCCTGACAACAGGTCAAGAATCAGGTCGGCCTTTGACAAAAACTACATGCTTGAGGTTCTGCAGCACGAATCCGCTTACTTCGTGGAATTTGTGATGGTATTCGGTGACGGACAGAAGCACAACTACCAGGTCAAGATTGCGAAATACGGCGAGAGCGGACACAGAATACTGCTTGCCGGACGATGCACGGACTCAATGATTGAGGCACAGAAGCAGCTGTTCGAGCAGAATGCGATTATTCAGGGTATTGCGGACGACTTCGAGTATATTTCCTATATTAATCTTAAGGACGATGACCTTGAGACCAATTACCGCGCAAGCTCACTGTTCACGAGACTGATACCGGCATGGGCTGACACGTCGAATTTCAATGACCGCAGGCTTATGTTTGAAGATATTCTTGTCGTACCTGAAGACAGGGAGAAGTTCCACCGAGAGACAAGTAAGAGATACATTCTTAAGGAGCTCGAGAACAAGTCCTCGTTCACCTGTATCACGAGAGTTACGATATACGAAGAAACGCACTACTATCAGTTCAAGTTCGTTGCTGAGCGTGAGCTCGGTGAGATTCAGGGCGTCATTGTCGGTATCGTTAATGTTGATGACCAGAGACGTAGGGAGCAGGAGTACGTTGACCAGCTTTCTGCAGCCAAGGAAGCCGCTGAGTCGGCCAACAAGGCCAAGAGTGAGTTCCTGTCGCACATGAGCCACGATATCCGTACACCTATCAACGGCGTTATCGGTATGACTGAAATTGCCAAGGATAATCTGAATGACACGGACCGCGTGCGCGACTGCCTCGGCAAGATTGAGACCGCTTCGCACCATCTGCTCTCACTTATCAATGACGTTCTTGATATGACACGAATTGAGAGCGGCAAGGTCGAAATCAACTTTGTTCCGATGAATATCAAGCGCTTCGTAGACAACTGCGAGTCGATTATTACGGGTCAGCTCACGCAGCGTGACTTGATATTCAATGTTGTTACGGGCGAGCTTACACATACAATGCTTCTGGGCGATGAGCTGCACCTGAGACAGATTATGATCAATATTCTCGGTAACGCAGTGAAATACACCCCGGATGGCGGCAGCGTGACCTTCACGGTTGAAGAAACAGGTGTCGAGGGCGAGAACGCAATGTACCGCTTCACCTGCGCTGATACGGGCGTGGGCATGAAGCCTGAGTTCTTAAGCCACATATTCGAGTCCTTCGTACAGGAGGACGGCGGCTCAAGAACCACTTATAAGGGCACAGGACTTGGTATGGCTATAACCAAGGAGCTCATAGAGATGATGCACGGAACAATCTCTGTGCAGAGTACTTTAAACGAAGGCAGTACCTTCACTGTAGTAGTTCCCATCAAGATTGATAAGGAGGCCGTTGAGGTCGAGTACAAACCGCTTAATCAGAACATTGACGGGGCACGTATCCTTCTGGTTGAGGATAACGAGCTTAACCGCGAAATCGTCGAAGTACAGCTCGGAGCAGCAGGAGCGGTTGTTGATTCTGCTGAAAATGGCAAAATTGCAGTGGATATGTTTGCAAGCTCGCCGCTTAACTGTTATGATGTAATTCTGATGGATGTTATGATGCCTGAGATGGACGGTCTTGAAGCAACGCGCACAATCCGTAAGCTTGACAGACCTGATGCGACAACTACACCCATTATAGCAATGACAGCTAACGCATTCGACGAGGATGTGCGCAAGGCAAGAGAGGCCGGCATGAATGCCCATCTGCCTAAACCTGTTGAGAACGCGACTCTTATTAAAATGCTGTTAAATTATTTGCGATAAAAGGAATGTAAGATGAGAGACAGGATTGATGAAGCACTGAGCAACATACTTGGGGGAAGCAGAAGTAATTACAGCTTAGACGAGATTAAGCAGGCAGAGAAGTATAAAAAGAAAAACGGCGGCAATCTGCTCCACGCACTTAAGGAGATGACCGGCAAGTCCATGCCTACCATGGGTCAGGTTCACGAGGACAGCATGAACATCCGCAAGATGTGCGAGGAGAACGGCATCGATATCGACGAGAGAGTTGCCGACACAAGCACATCCCTTCAGGAGGAGCTTGACGAGTTTGGCAGGAACTTAGAGGCAGACTATGCCAAGTTTGATACTGCCGAAACTAAGAAGGCGGAATTTGAGCCGGCCAAGGCCGATTCGGAGACTTTTAAGGAAGTTAACGCGCGTGTGGCTGACAAGGTATTTGGACAGGACGAGTTTATTAAGAAGCTGAGCATCGCCTTCAAGCGTCCTTTTGTTATGCCGCCCAAGGATAAGGCTGCACGCAACTCTATTTATATTACCGGCAATGAGGACACGGGACGTCATATTACCCTTAAGACCCTCACAGAGGAGCTTGCTGCTAAAAGGATTTTATCATCCGGCAAAATCGCAACCATGAATCTGGCGCTCTACCCTTCAACCGCTGAGGAGAAGCTGTTCTTACAGGATCTCTACTCAGCGCTTCAGAGTGAGTCACAGGTCATTCTTTTTGAAAATTATGAGAACTGTCACACTTCATATCTGAATACCTTAAGCGAACTTGTGCTCACAGGAAGCTGCAAGTTATCTCAGCGCTACGTATCACAGAACGGACAACTTATCAGTGTGAATAATGCACTCGCGGGCAATGCTGTCGGCGAGCTTTCGGCGTCCGGCAAATACCTCGTATTCATCAGCACAAAGAAGGTTTCAAAGCTTGCAGACTGCTTCGGAGCTCCCTTTGTCAATGCTCTCGGTGATGTGTGTGAGACTGCTGCACTTAAGGAGGACGCTCTTTCTAAGATTGCTGAGCGCGAGAAGGACGAGCTTATAGAGCGCGCTGACAAGCAGCTTAAATTCAACATTAAGGTCGATGAAAGCTTCGTCCCCTTCAGCGTTACCAAGTCAGGCAAGCAGGCCGGACTTGCAGGAATCCTTGATTTCTATGAGGACTGCTTAAAGGCACTCGCACAGATAAGACTTGAGGAGGATCCTGCGGACGGCTGTGAGATTACTTTATCAGTAAGAGATGACATAGTTTATGCGATGGTTGCAGGCGAGGAGAAGAACCTTCTTGGAACACTTCCGGGCGGCTACATGGGCGAGATTGAAGCCATCCGCGCTGAAATGGACGATATCGTCGGACTTAAAGAAATCAAGGAGTATGTATTCGGCCTTGAGGAATATTACAGAACACAGAAGCGCAGACGCGAGGAAGGCCTTAAGGCTTCTGAGGTCAACAAACATATGATTTTCACCGGAAGCCCCGGAACCGGCAAGACCACAATCGCCAGAATCATCAGCCGTTACCTCAAGGCAATCGGTGTTCTCTCGGGCGGTCAGCTGGTTGAGGTATCACGTGCGGACCTTGTTGGCAGATACGTCGGACACACTGCGCCCCTCACAAACCAGGTTATCAATTCTGCTATCGGCGGCGTGCTCTTTATCGATGAGGCATACAGCTTATACAGAGGCAAGGACGACGCGTTCGGACTTGAGGCAATTGACACTCTTGTCAAGGGCATCGAGGACAACCGCGAGAACCTTATCGTAATCCTTGCGGGCTATTCGAAAGAAATGAAGGAGTTCTTAACGGCCAATTCAGGACTTAAGAGCAGATTCCCCAATATTATTGATTTCCCTGATTATAACGGCGAGGAGCTTCTTGCAATTGCCAAAATAAATGCCAAGTCCAAGGGCTATGTGCTGGACGAGGGCGTTGAGCCTGCACTGCTTGCATACTTCAATGCAGTTCAGGCAGTAAGAGCCAAGGACGCCGGCAACGGACGTCTTGTTCGCAACAAGATTGAGGAAGCTATTGTCAACCAGTCGAGAAGACTTGTCGCAGAACCCGATGCAGACCTGTGCCTGCTCACCTCTGCAGATTTTGACCTCGAGGACATAAACGGATAATAGTGAACAATGTTCAACAGCGTGTATTAGTGGGAAATAGGAGCATTTTCAGATGATGAACGGTAAGAATGACAGACAGAGAGCAGCAGTAACGCTCGAGGAGCTTTGGAGCAGGCTCGTCGACAAAATCGGATTAAATGGCGGCGTGCTGAAGATTATTGCTCTTGTCACAATGCTTATAGATCATGCCGGTGCAACACTTGTGGAGTACAAGCTGGACACGGTTTCAGACTATAACGAATACATGAGGCTTGCAGGCATTGACGATGTTTTAAGAGGCATCGGCCGAATTGCGTTCCCGCTGTTCGCCTTCATGCTTGTCGAGGGCTTCTTCCATACTAAAAACAGATGGAAATACCTCCTGCGTATCGCTATCTTCGCCTTTATTTCAGAGGTGCCCTTTGACCTCGCAGTCTTCCACAAGGTATGGTATCCCGAGTACCAGAATATATTCTTCACACTGGCCCTGTCCTTTGGCATGCTCATGTGCTTGGAGAAGGTCAAAACGGTCAAAATATCAGACAGATGGCCCTGGCTTAACACAATGGCGGTCGTAGTATTTGACTTCGGAATATATATTCTGTTCTCTATGCCTGCACACTGGCTGTGCGTGGACTATGATATCATGGGTCTGGCTGTAGTCCTCTTATTCTATGCGTTCAGAAACGTCAGATTCGGCAACGTAATCGGAGGCTTCCTCGGGTGCTTCGTATTCCTTCAGGAGCCTAAGGCGCTGTTCTGCCTGATTCCCATTGCGCTGTACAACGGCAAGCGCGGACCTAATTTGAAATGGCTGTTTTATATTATTTACCCCGTACATATGCTGCTGTACTGGCTGATAGCAAAATATATGGGAATTGCTTAAATTGTATAAAAATCTGTTGACTTTTTGCAAATGCTATAGTAACATAACACTTGCGCGTGAAAACGTGAGTTTAGGGGTATAGTTCAGCTGGTAGAATAACGGTCTCCAAAACCGCAGGTCGTGGGTTCGAATCCTACTGCCCCTGTAAGATTAGGACCACATCGAAGGATGTGGTCCTTTTTTGAAATTATACCTTGGAGGAGGTAATATGAGAGCAAAGGCTAACAATGAGAAAGACCACAGACGGCATATCCGTGTCTTTAAGATTTTCAGTCCTCTTATGAGACTGTTCATGAAGAGCAAGTTCAATTATGTATACGACTCCATTCCAAAGAGCGTGGGACCGTATCTCCTTCTGTGCAATCACAATACCAACTTCGATCCGATACTCTTAGGCCTTGCTGCAGGACAGCAGATATACTTTGTCGCAAGCGAGCATATTATGCGCAAGGGCCTTGGAACATGGTTCTTAAAGCGCTATTTTGACCCTATCATTCATCTTAAGGGCAAGGCGGGACTTAACACGATTGCCAACATGCTTAAGAGCTTAAAGGCAGGGTTTAACGTTATGATTTTCCCGGAGGGCAACCGCTCCTTCAACGGTCTGACCTGTGAATATCAGGCTTCCATAGGCAAGCTTGCGCGCAAGTCGGGCGCAACGCTTGTAACCTACCGCCTTGAGGGCGGCTATCTGTCACAGCCGCGCTGGGGCTTCACAACCCGCAAGGGCAAGCTTAACGGCAGACTGGTTCACATATACGGCGCTGAGGAGCTTAATGGAATGACCGATGACGCAATCAATGAAGCCATCGTGAGCGACCTTTATGAGGATGCATACAAAACAGAGAAGCGTGAGAAGACAGAGTTTAAGGGCAGACGTCTGTGCTACGGACTTGAGTCCACGATATTCACCTGCCCGCGCTGCAAAAAGATTGGAACGCTTAAGAGCAGTGACACGACTCTTTCGTGTGAATGCGGCTACAGCGCAGTCTACAACACCTACGGCGAGCTTGTTGAGAGCGACGGCACGAGCATGACAGTCACTGAATTGGACAATGTTCAACAGACTGAGCTTGAGGCTAAAGTGCTCGATATGCTTAAGAATAAGTCGCAGGAGCCTCTCTTTAGCGATGAGATAACTGCCGAGGCAATAGGCGAGAATCACGAGGTTACCAGGGTGCTTTCGGGTACGGTTACCGCCTATGCTGACAGAGCAGAATTTAACGGAGCGGTTATATCCCCGATGGACCTTTCGGGCATGGCAATCCACTCCCGCAACACCATAGTTGCGCATACGGCGAAGGACGGAATCCAGTACGAAATCAAGGGTAAGAAGGAGTGCTTCAGCGCCCTGAAATACCTCTATCTGTACAACATTCTTAATAAAAATTTTGTTGATAAATAGGCATTTTTTTAGTATACTACCGATGATGCGCTTTTAAGAAGTAATGAGGAACAAATATGTATAAACTTTTATGCCGTGACGGCAATGCGAAGCGCGGTGAATTCCACACTGTGCACGGAGTAATTCAGACTCCTGTTTTCATGAACGTGGGAACGGTCGGAGCCATTAAGGGCGCGGTTTCAACGATGGATCTTAAGGAGATAGGGACTCAGGTCGAGCTCTCTAATACTTATCATTTACACGTAAGACCGGGCGACGAGATAGTCAAAAAAATGGGCGGACTCCACAAGTTCATGAACTGGGACAGACCGATTCTCACCGATTCGGGCGGATTCCAGGTGTTCTCCTTAGCAGGCCTTAGAAAAATCAAAGAAGAGGGCGTATATTTCAATTCACATATTGACGGGCGCAAGATTTTTATGGGACCTGAGGAGAGCATGCAGATTCAGTCCAACTTAGGTTCGACCATAGCAATGGCATTCGATGAGTGTCCCTCATCGGTTGCTGAGAGAGCATACATACAGCCCTCTGTAGACAGAACTACAAGATGGCTATCAGATGCAAGAACAAGCTTGATGAGCTGAACCGCATGGAGGGAACCGTTAATCCCGACCAGATGCTGTTCGGAATCAATCAGGGCGGTATCTTCGAGGACATCCGTATTGAGCACGCCAAGAGAATTTCGGAGCTTGACCTGCCCGGATACGCTATCGGCGGACTTGCAGTAGGCGAGTCGCACGAGGACATGTACCGCATAATTGAAGCGGTTACACCTTATCTGCCGCTTGAGAAGCCCGTTTATCTTATGGGCGTCGGAACTCCGGCCAATATTTTAGAGGCCGTTGACAGAGGAGTTGATTTCTTCGACTGTGTATATCCGGCCCGTAACGGAAGACACGGACACGCGTACACGGCTTTTGGCAAGATAAATCTTCTGAATGCCAAGTATGAGACCGATCCGAGACCTATCGAGCCCGGATGCAACTGTCCCGCATGCCGCAACTATTCGCGCGCATACATCAGACATCTGCTTAAGGCAGGGGAGATGCTGGGACTGAGACTTATGGTTACCCATAATCTCTATTTTTACAACCATCTCATGGAAGAAATACGCACTGCTATTGAGGAGCACCGATACTCGCAGTTCAAGAAAGAGAAGCTCGCGGGATTCGAAGCCGGGGAGCAGTCGTAACTTTATATTCACTTTAAGGAGGAACTTATTATGACATCATTTTTAACTACAGCAGCTGCAGGTGCAGGCGCAGGTTCATCCATCTGGATGCTGATCGGATATGTAGTAGTAATCGGTTTACTGTTCTACTTCATGGCAATCAGACCTCAGAAGAAGCAGCAGAAGCAGCTTGACGCACTTATTTCATCACTTGAAGTTGGTGACAGCGTACTTACAACAAGCGGTTTCTACGGTGTAGTAATCGACGTTATGGACGAAGTAATCGTTGTAGAATTCGGTAACAACAAGAACTGCCGTATCCCTATGAAGAAGTCTGCAGTTGTTGAGGTTGAGAAGCCCGCAAGCGCTGAATAATTTCTGCAAAATGTAACTGAATATACACATGATTGACAATTTTGTGACAAAGTCAGAGAGTAAAATGTAATCAGGATGTGACGCATGGATTTTCCACCGGAGGGTTTGCCATGAAGAATAAATCATTATTTATTGGCTTAATACTCTTCTTCGGGTTGTGTATAACCATGCTCAGCAAGGGTACAGATGCATATGCCGCAGAGAACGAGGCGAAGCTGAATGTTTCCAATGTAGCTATTACAGTAGAAGGCACCTATAAACTTAAGGTTTATAACCTTCAGGAAGGACAGTCGGTTTCATACCGCTCGAGCGACAGTGCAGTAGCAACTGTCTCCAAGTCAGGTAAGGTAACCGGTATTTCCTGTGGTAATGCTGTTATTACTGCCGTAGTCATGGAGAAGGATGCTCCGGTCGTATCTTTGCAGTGCGATGTTCTTATAGGACCCGCAGCAGTTAGTATCAAGCTTACTAAAACAGAGCTCGTGTTATCAGTCGGCAAAACAAAGTCTCTGAAGACTATTATTTTCCCGATCAACACTGTTGAAGAGCCTACTTTTTACTCGGCTGACACTTCAATCGCGAAAGTTTCATCAGCCGGACGTGTACGTGCAGTTACTGCAGGTGCAGTTCAGATTTACGCATTCATTGCCAATGGTCAGTCATCGGTATGTAATGTAACAGTTCTGAACGAGGAAGATTACGACAGATATCTTGAAGGTGTAAGCCTTGAAGAGATTCTCGCAGAGCAGGAGGATGCTGAAGCACCCGAGACTGACGATGAGACTGTCGAGGTACAGGGAGCCGCTCCGGTAGCTGAAGGAGCAGCAAGCGAGACTGGTGAGAAGTCAGAGAAGTCAGAAGACGGCTCGACATCACAGTCAGGCAATTTAACCGTGCCTAACCTAGAGTAATAGAGATGCCTCGGACATATGCCCGAGGCATTTTGACTAATTAATGATATGGAGGTAGCAAGATGTCATACATATTGGTTGCCGATGACAACTCGGATATTACCGATATCCTGTCAGTCTACATTAAGAAGGAGGGCCATGAGCCGATTATCGCGTGTGACGGTATTGAAGCCATGGAGAAGTTCAAGGAGTTCACACCTGCGTGCGTTCTGCTTGATGTTATGATGCCCAGAGAGGATGGCTACGAGGTCCTTCGTAAGATCCGTGCCTGCTCTAATGTCCCTGTTATCATGATCACGGCCCGCGGCGAGGATTTTGAGCGCGTTATGGGTCTTGATATCGGAGCGGACGACTATATCGTTAAGCCCTTCAGCCCCAGTGAGGTTATGGCCCGCGTACGTGCCGTAATGAGACGTATGAACATGACCGAGACTGTAGGCGAGACTTCCTCCGACACCAAGATTGTCGTTGGCAATCTTACCATTAACCTTGACGAATATTCACTTTATATAGACAAAGAGAAGATCAATCTCACCAAGAAAGAGATTGAGACCATGTGGACCTTAGCCAAGAACCCTAACAAGGTATTTACCAGAGATAACCTTCTGGACAGCCTTTGGGGCTATGACTATTACGGCGACAGCAGAACGGTTGACTCACATATCAAGCGTCTCCGTTCAAAAATCAACGCGGTTCCCCATCCCGGCTGGGACATCAAATCAATCTGGGGTGTAGGCTATAAGTTCGAGGTAGAATAAAGCATGAAGAAGCGCTTTAACAACATATTCTTTCGTGTATTCAGCACGTTCGCAATACTGATTCTGCTCTTCTCAATCGTGCTTGCCACGATTTTCATCAGACTGTACAGCACCTCGACGGAGGAGTACAACAGAAGCGACTTAAGCCGTGTGGGACACAACGCAGCCGAGCGTTTCAGAGGATATATTCTGGACGACGAGGTTACGGGATGTCTTGAATATCTTGCAACCTTCAACGAGCTTGAGGACACGGAGCTTTGGAGCTTATCAAACTCAGAAGCAGACGATCCGATGCCCAAGGAGTTTGAGAGCATAGACCTTTCGTCAACACAGCTTCAGGAGGAGTACAGAGTGCTTCTGCGCACCGCTTTTGCAGGCGAGGAAGCAATTGAGACCTTCTACAGTGCAATGCATCATGCGACCGCTATGGTTGCGGCTGTTCCGATTATCGGCAGCGACCGCAAGGTCTGCGGAGCACTCCTTATCGTTAAATCCATGGAGCAGATGGACGAGACAATCGATAATGTTCTGTCCATGGTTATTGTAAGCTCACTGGCTGCGCTGATTATCAGCGCGGTAGTTGCAACCTGGCTCGCTCAGCGTATTACGCGTCCCATCAGGCAGATGCAGATTATGGCGCGTGAGATGACCGAGGGTAATTACGAGTGTAAGTCGGGAATCAGTCGTACCGATGAGATCGGTGAGATGGCAAGAAGCATCGACCAGCTGTCCGTCCGCCTTGGCGAGAACGAGGAGGAGCGCAAGAACATGGAGCAGATGCGTCTCGATTTCTTCGCGAACGTTTCACATGAGCTGCGCACGCCTATCGCTGTTGTGCGTGCCACCTGTGAGTGTCTGCACGACGGTGTAATAGAGGATCCCGATAAGATTAACGAGTATTACGAGAGAATTCTTCGCGAGTGCAAGTCCATGGAGCGTCTGGTTGCAGACCTTCTTACACTCTCCAAGATGCAGAATCCCAACTTCAAGGTCGAGAAGGAGCCGGTTAATCTGGTCTACGTCCTCGACGAGGTTGAGAAGAGCGCCGCTACCATATGCGCAGAGAAGAACATAAAGATTGAAACTGTGCGCGACAAGGATGTCTACGTAATGATGGGCGATTTCGACCGCCTGCGTCAGATGTTCATGGTTATTTTCGATAACGCAGTCAAGTTCTCACCTGAGGGCTCCACCATCCACGTAACAATGACTTCCGGTGACCGCTTAAAAATCGGTATCAGGGACGAGGGTATGGGAATACCTAAGGATGAGCTGCCCAACATATTTGAGAAGTTCTATAAGTCCAAGCTTCGTATGAACGCGAAGGGTACAGGACTTGGTCTTGCCATCGCCAAGTACATCGCAGCCAAGCATGACGGCGTGATTGAGGTGCAGAGCGAAGAGGGCAAGGGCACCGAGTTCGACTTCTATTTTCGTGAAACTTCCGAGGAGGAATATTTGTTATCAGAAAGTTGAGGTCAATTTAACGAAATTTTTAGAAAATATACTTGCTTTCTATAGGGTAATGTGGTATACTCTGTACATAGTTAAGAAACCCATTTACTTCCTGGGGTGTTCGACAACTCCCGTATTTTTGAACCTACATCACTTTAAACGGAACTCCAATATTTATGAGTCTATGTCAGGCCTCATCTAATCAGTGGAAGGCAGAAGCTCATTTGCGGACATCCACCTAGCATTGGGCTAGGAGTCAAAAAACGGGAACCGGCACTTTGGGGTACAAGCTTAGGCCATCGCAATGCGATGGCCTTTTTGTTTTTCTTCATGTAAAAGAAATAAATAGTTTATTTATCTTTATAGGGAAGTATGGTATAGTTATTTTGTATTTCTATGTAAGGGAATAAAGATTAGGAGAGAGTTTTTATGAGCAACTTCACAATTATTACTGATTCAGCGACGGATATGCCGCAGTGGGTCATTGAGAAATATAACCTTAAGGTGCTTCCCACTCCGGTTGTTATTAACGGCAAGGACTATTTTGACGGCGAGACAATTCATCATAAGGAATTCTATGATATTCAAAGATCAGGCGCCGAGATTTCTACATATCACATCAACCAGTACATGTTCGAGGAGGCCTTCAGACCTTATGCAGCGCGTGGCGAGGAGCTCGTATACTTCTGCTTCTCGACAGGTATCGCAGGCACCTTCAATGCAGCTAATCTTGCTAAGACAGCTGTGCTGGAGGATTATCCCGATGCAGTTATTGATATTGTGGACTCAAAGTGCGCGGCTATCGGATTCGGCGTCGGCGTATACATGGCGCTGATTATGCAGGAGAAGGGAGCTTCCAAGGAAGAAGTAATCGAAGCTGCAAGATTCCATTTTGACAATCTTGAGCATATCTTCACGGTTGAAACCCTGGAATACCTTTATAAGGGCGGAAGACTCAGCCGTGCAGCTGCCATTGCAGGCGGTGTGCTCGATATCAAGCCTATCATCAACGTTACAGACGAGGGCAAGCTGGAAGTATGTGAGAAGATCAGAGGCCGCAAGAAAGCCATCGAGAGAATTATTGAAATCGTAGGCGAGAGAGGCGTTGATTTAGACAAGCAGATTATCGGTGTGGTTCACGCTGACTGCGAAGAGGTCTGCGACAGAATGATGGAGGAGCTTAAGGAGCGCTACGGAATCAAGGCATTCTTAAAGGGCTTCTTGGGATGTGCAATCGGAGCACATACAGGCCCGGGTCTTGTGGGCATCTGCTTCTTGAGCGAGAAATCACCTTACGCACATTATTTTGAAGATTATTTACAATAAAGGACTGACGAATGGATAACAATAACAACAATAACACCCCGGATAACAACAAGCGCAATAATCAGAATACCAAGATTCTGTTCTTCTGCCTTATCGGAGCGGCAATCGCAGTGCTGTTCTTCAGCTATCTGGCTAACAAGGTCAAGCAGGGACAGGTCGAGGAGATCACCTATGACAAGTTCCTCACAATGGTTGCGGCAGGCGAGGTTGAATCGGTTGTGATTAACAACGACCGAATCGAAATAACTCCCAAGAAGAAGGTATCTTTCTACTCGACGACTTATTACACCGGTATTATTGATGACCCCGACCTTAAGCAGATGCTGTTCGATGCGGGGGTAACGTTCAATGCCAAGGTTGTTGATTCGAGCGGAACGATTCTTAACATACTTCTGATTTATGTGCTTCCGTTCCTGCTTATTTACGTGCTCATGTATTTCTTCATGAGATCGATTTCAAAAAACGGCGGCGGAGTGATGGGCGTTGGTAAGTCCAATGCCAGGGTCTATGTCGAGAAGGAGACCGGCGTCACCTTCAAGGACGTGGCAGGACAGGA